>Ga0307504_10000006_pt1 | contig 266341 bp, 240 predicted proteins | sample 19_S_MG_FD_194516 | JGI IMG/M metagenome (GOLD analysis project Ga0307504, IMG submission 194516) | Soil microbial communities from Populus trichocarpa stands in riparian zone in the Pacific Northwest, United States - 19_S | ecosystem: Environmental > Terrestrial > Soil > Riparian zone >... | reverse complement strand
CGAACGGGAAACACCCGGTCCCATTCCGAACCCGGAAGTTAAGCCGTTCAGCGCCGATGGTACTGCAACCGGGAGGTTGTGGGAGAGTAGGACGTCGCCGAACAACCCTTCGCGAGAGGCCACCCCAAACGGGGTGGCCTCTCTGCGGTTCCCCACCCGATTTCCTCGTCGGGAAAGGGGAGAAATGACAAAGGCACCCGCCCGGCGGGTGCCTTTTCGTGTTTCTCGGGGACTGTTCCTCAGCCGGAAAGCACCGCGATCTCGCGGGCCAGGTTCGCCCGGGCCGGCCGCTCCCACCAGCTGGCGCCGCTGGGTGTGTGGAACAGCCGGTCACGCCCAGCCAGACCTTCGAGAACCTTGAGCCGTCCCTGCCGGAACTCCTCGTCGGACAGGTGCGCGAAGTCGCGCCGCACGCCGGCGACGTAAGCGGCGTAGCGCTCGGCCGGTGCAGCCAGGATCGCCAGGTCGGCGTCGCAGAGCACCCGGCCGTTGGCATCGGTGGGCACCGGGTCGTGGGTCTCGGTCAACCGGACCAGCCGGGCCACCTCTGCGACCAGGTCGCCGGAGACGCCCGCGGCGGTCAGCTCCTGCTCAGCCAGACGGGCGGACCGCTCCTCGTCGTCTCGCGTGCCGTCGTAGACCGCGTCGTGGTACCAAGCCGCGAGGGCGACCGTCGTCGGCTCACCTGGCTCGCTCTGCAGCAGGGCGCTGCTGTGCTCGAGGATCTCGGCCAGGTGGTCGAGGTCGTGGTAGCCGCGCTCCGGGGCGCCGTACGCCACCAGGAGTCCGTCACGGAGCTCGAGGTGGCAGTCGAGCGGCCACGGTGTCGGCGTCATGCTGCCACTCTGTCACGGCGACCGTGATGTCCCGCGTTGTTGCACGTACCCGTGGGATCAGGACGACGGCGGGGGACCGAGCTCGACGGGGAGGGGCAGGGCGTGCAGGACGACGAGCGACGTGACGGCCCGGGTCAGGCACACATAGAGGCGCCGCAGCCCGGTCACCCGGTCCGCCTCTCCCGCGACGATGCTCTCCGGCTCGAGCAGCAGCACGTGGTCGAACTCGAGGCCCTTGGCCAGCGAGGCGGGCACGACGTCAAGCGGCACGTCAAACTCCTCCGCCTCGATGCCGGCCGGATCCTCGCCGAGCACTGCGTGCGCGAGGCCGGCCGCGGTCAGGCCGGCGGCGACGGCGGACACCCGCAGGTCGGGCACGATCAGGCCCACCGACCCGACCCTCTCCGCGAGCCCCCGGGCAGCGGCCACCGTGGCGGCGACCGGGTCCTCGACGCCGTTGACCTCGAGCTCGCCGCGGGTACGGCGCACCGAGGTCGGCGGCTCGAGCCCCGGCGCGATGGTCGGCAGCAGGCGAGCGGCGTACTCGATGACCTCGCCCGGGACCCGGAAGCCCTTCGTGAGCTGCTCGACGTGAGCGTCGGGCTTGCCGAGGTGCCGCAGGGCCTCGTCCCACGAGCGGGTCGCCCACGGGGTGGTCGCCTGGGCCAGGTCGCCGAGCACGGTCGTCGACCCGGTCGAGCAGCGCCGGCCCACCGCCCGCAGCATCATCGGCGACAGGTCCTGCGCCTCGTCGGCGACCACGTGCCCCAGCGACGCGGTCCGCTCGACGAGGTCGCGCGCCTCGTCGATGAGTACGGCGTCCGCCAACGACCACCGGGCGGACCCGGGACCCTTGGCGGGCTTGGGCCACAGCAGTGTCTGCTGCTCCTCGGGTTCCAGGATCCCGTCCGCGGCCGCGGCCAGGAAGTCGGGCTCGGAGAGCAGGCGGAGCACCAGTCGAGCCGGGTCGACGGCCGGCCAGACCTGGTCGACGAAGCGCTTCACCTCGCGGGTGCGGGCCACGGCGTCCTGGACCCGGTCGTCGGGCGAGTCCCCGTCGAGCTCCATCTTCACCAGGATCCCGTGCGCGAGGCGCTGCGGGAGCATCGCGCGGGCGGCGCCGTAGCGGACCCCGCGGCCGCGCAGGTCGGCCACGACCTCGTCGACCTCGTAGGACGCGAGCCGCCACCGCCGTGAGCCGCGCGGCACCAGCAGTCCCTCGGCCGGTGCGCCGACGTGCGACCAGAGCGCCCGGTGGAGCACCGCCGCCAGCCGGGCATCGCCCTTGAGCGTGGCCACGGTCGGGTCGTCGTACCCACGGATCGTCCAGCGCGGGTTGAGCTGGGCAAGCGTGGTGGCGACCAGCTCCTCGATGGTGGTCTGCCGCGCCTCGATCTCGCCGAGCGCGGGAAGCACGTCGCCGATGTAGCGCAGGAAGGAGGCGTTCGGCCCGACCACCAGCACGCCCTGGCGCGAGAGCTGGTCGCGGTGGGCGTAGAGCAGGTAGGCGGCGCGGTGCAGGCCGACCGCGGTCTTGCCGGTGCCGGGGGCGCCCTGCACGCACACCGACTGCTCGAGGTCGGAGCGGACGATCACGTCCTGCTCCGGTTGGATCGTCGCCACGATGTCGCGCATCGGCCCGACCCGGGGACGCTCGATCTCGGCCTCGAGGATGGAGGAGTAGTCGTCGCCGTCGCTCCCGCCGAGCAGCTCCTCGTCCTCGTAAGCCGTCATCTCCCCGTGCTGGAACCCGAAGCGGCGGCGCAGCAGCACGCCCATCGGCTCGACCTTGCTGGCGCGGTAGAACGCGCGGCTGATCCGGGCCCGCCAGTCGACCACCATCGGGTCGCCCTCCTCGTCGGAGACGTGGCGGCGGCCGATGTAGAAGTGCTCGCCCCGCGCGTCCTCGTGCGAGGCGTCGTAGTCGAGGCGCCCGAAGAACAGCGGCACCGTCGGGTCGTCCTGGAGCGCCTTCATCCGCCGGTAGATCGCGCTCTCCAGGAACTGCCGGCTCACCCAGTCCCCGGCCGCTGCGGCATCGAGCGCTGCGGTGCGCTCGCGCATCCGTGCCAGCGCCGCCCGCGAGGCGCGCAGGTGCTGCTGCTCCTGGTCGAGCTCGGGATCGGAGGGTACGGCGGCAGGCATGGGTCGACCTCGTAGGTGTGGGGGAGCCCGCCGACGCTACCAGCGGGCGGAACCGGGGTCATCCCGGTTTCGGGTGTCCCTTCACGCCGGGTCGGCGGGTTGTGCGTGCACCCAAGCGCCGGGTCGGCAGGTTGTGCGTGCACCCAAGCGCCGGGTCGGCGGGGTGAGAGGTGGCTGGCAGACTGGGCGGGTGCGCGACGCCTTCGACCTGGACCCGAATCTCACCCACCTCAACCACGGCTCGTTCGGGGCGGTGCCCCGGGTGGTCGCGCAGGCCCAGCAGCGGTTCCGGTTGCGTGCTGATGCGAACCCGATGCGCTTCCACCGGGTGGAGCAGCCGGAGCTGAAGGCGCAGGCGCGGGAGGTCGCGGGGTCCCTGCTCGGCGTGGGCGCGGACGAGGTGGCGCTGGTTCGCAACCCCACGGCTGCGGTCGCGACGGTGCTGTCCTCGCTGACCTGGCAGGGCCGGCTCCGGGAGGGCGACGTGCTGCTGGTCAACTCGCAGTCCTACGGCGCGGTGGCCACGGCCGTGCAGCACTGGTGCGCACGTTCGGGGGCGTCGTACGACGTGGTCGACCTGCCCGTCGACGCGACCGACGCCGAGGTCGTGGCCGCCCACCGGGAGGCGGTCGCGAGGGTCGTTGCACGCGGGGCGACCCTGCGGATGGTCGTGGTCGACCAGATCACCTCGCCGACCGGCGCGGTGCTGCCGACGGTGGAGGTGGCAGCGGCCGCGCGCGAGGTGGGCGCGCTCGTGCTGGTCGACGGCGCGCACGCCCCGGGGCACGTTCCGGGGACGCCCGGCGACACCGGCGCGGACTTCTGGACCGGCACCTGGCACAAGTGGGGCTTCGCGCCGCGCGGCACCAGCGCGCTGTGGGTGAGCGAGGCCGAGCGTGAGGGGGTCGTCCCCCTGACCACGAGCTGGAACCACGGCCAGCCGTTCCCGCTGCCGTTCGACGCCTCCGGCACCCAGGACTTCACGGCCTGGTTCGCGCTCGAGGAGGCGGCCCGGTTCTGGACCGAGGCCGGCGGCTGGGCGATCGCCGAGCGGAGCGCGGGCCTACTCGACGAGGCAGCCGTGCTGGTCGACAAGGCGGTCACCGGCACCGGGCTGCCGCGCGGCGAGGTCGGACTGCCGACGTCGCCGTCGCCGTGCCTGAGGATGGTGGCCCTGCCCGACGGGGTCGCTGCCGACGAGCCCGGCGCCGACGAGCTCTACCGGGCGCTGTCCGCGCGCGGGGTCGAGGCCCAGGTCCTCGCGCACGCGGGGCGCGGCTGGATCCGGCTCAGCGGCACGGTCTACAACGAGCTCGCCGACTACGAGCGCCTCGCCGACCTGCTGCCGGACCTCCTGGCCTAGGGGCTGTCACTCGTCCTCGACCAGCTGCACCCGCTGCACCGGCAGCCCGGCCGGGTCGTGCAGCCGGACCCAGCTGGTCAGCCCCTCGCGGACCAGGCAGCGCAGGTCGAAGAGCTGGCCGGCGTCACGCGCGGTGACCAGCGCCCGAACCCGGACCACCCCGCCGACGGCGTCGGTGACCTGCAGACTCTGGGCGCGCTGGTCCCACAGCCCGCTGGTGGCCACGAGCCGCTCGAGCTCGGTGCGCATCGCCGGCACGTCCACCCGCCAGTCCAGGTCCATCTCGACGGTGCCGAGCAGCTCCGAGCTGTGCCGGGTCCAGTTCTGGAACGGGGTGGTGGTGAAGTAGGTCGACGGCAGCACCATCCGGCGGTCGTCCCACAGCCGCAGCACCACATAGCTGAGCGTGATCTCCTCGACCCGGCCCCACTCGTTCTCGACGATCACCACGTCGTCGAGGCGGATCGCGTCGGAGAACGCGACCTGCAGGCCGGCGAAGACGTTCGCGAGCGTGGACTGGGCCGCGAGCGCGGCGACGATGCCGGCCAACCCCGCCGAGGCCAGCACGCTGGCCCCGAGCGCGCGGACGCCTGGGAAGCTGAAGAGCGCGGCGCCGACCGCGACCACGACCACGGCGGCGACGGTGAGCCGGCGCAGGATCAGCACCTGGGTGCGCATCCGGCGGGCGGTCTTGTTGTCGGGCACGTCCAGCCGGTAGCGGCGCAGCCCGAGGTCCTCCGCCCACAGGAGTACGGCGGCCAGCAGCCAGGCCCCGACCCCGATGCTGACCAGCCGCATCAGCAGCTGCACGTGTGACCAGGCGACCCGGTCGACCAGCTCGGGCTGCTCGGTGGCGACGACGCCGTTGACCGCGGCCACGACGAGGAACACCCGGAACGGCACCCGCGCGGCGCGCTGGAGCTGGACCGCCCACTGCCAGCGGTGCGCCATCAGCCGCACCACCAGGTGCACGACGCCGATCACCACGAGGACGCCGACCAGCGAGGTGGCCAGCGTGACCAGCCAGTGGGTCCAGCTCACGTCACCCATGAGCCGATGATGCCGCACCCGCAGCCGGTCTGGCCCAGGGTCGGAACAGATCGCCCCTTTGGTTCAGATCACCCCCACGGGAGCCGATGGACCTGCCGGGGGGAGGATCGAAGACGCGGAAGGACGGGCTGAGCAATGGCCTTGTCGCCTCTGGGTACCCCAACGCCCGCGGAACGCCGTACCGGACGCCTGGCGCGGCGCTCGCTCGGCACGCTGGCCGCGGTGGGGCTCACCGCCCTCACCCCGTTCGTCGTGCTCGAGGTCAAGCACCAGGGCGACAACGCGGCGACCGCACGGCTCGCGCTCGCCAAGGTCGCGCTCGAGCTGCGCCAGCAGGAGGCGCTGGAGTGGCAGGCCGTCTCGCGCACCGGTGAGCTGATCCCGATCCGCGCCGGCCTCACCCTGTCCGCGACGAACGTCGTCAACGAGCTCGAGGTCGCCCGCCAGCACGGTGTCGCCGAGACCGACGTCGAGCGGGTGCGCGGCATCCAGACGCGCTACACCGACCTCGTGCAGCGCGAGCTCGACCTGCTGGCCACCGGCGACGACGACGGAGCGGTGCATCTGGACAACGCCAGGGTCGAGCCGGTGCAGGAGGAGTTCCTTCGCGTCGTCGACTCCCTGGCCCGTCGGCAGGACGCGCGGCTCCGGTCCGCGAGCTCGCACGCGTCCACCGGCATCCTGACCGCCATGCTGCTCGCGCTCGTGCTGGTCACGTGGCTGCAGCGGCAGATCGGCGCCACCCGGGCGCGGGCGAGCCGGCTCAGTGAGTCGCGCTACCGGTCGCTGGTGCACCAGTCGGCCGACCTGGTGCTGGTCACCGACGTCGGCAACCGGCTCACCTACCTCAGCCCGGCGGCCGAGCGTGCGCTCCAGACGCACGTGACCAGCCTGGGCCTGCCCGTGGGTCCCGGGCTGAGCCTGCGCTCGCTGATGCACGCCGACGACTGGGAGCAGTGGAACGCCGGGCGCGGCCGCGCCGGGCACACGCCGATGGAGATCCGCTTCGGGTCCGACGAGCACGGCTACCGGCTCTACGAGGTCGCGGTCCGCGACCTGACCTCCGACGAGGCCGTCGGCGGGTGGGTGCTCACCGCCCACGACGTCACCGAGAGCCGTCGTCTGCAGGCGGAGCTGTCCCGGGCCGCGATGCACGACCCGCTCACCGATCTGCCCAACCGGGCGATGCTGTCGTCGCGGATGCACGAGGCGCTGGCGGCCGCGGCTGAGGGCGGCCGTCCCACGGCGCTGCTGCTCCTGGACCTCAACGAGTTCAAGGAGATCAACGACACCCTGGGCCACCAGGTCGGTGACGACGTGCTCGTGCAGGTCGGCACCCGGCTCGCGGACACGGTCCGCAACGGCGACACGGTGGCCCGGCTCGGTGGCGACGAGTTCGCGGTGCTGCTGCCGGCGGTCGGCACCCTCGACCAGGCGAGGGCGGTGGCCGACAAACTGCTGGCCTGCCTGACCCAGCCGATGCGCGTCGGCGACACCCAGCTGGTCGTCGGGGCCAGCATCGGGCTGGTGCTCACTGGCACCCACGGCGACGAGGAGAGCGTCCTGCTCCAGCGCGCCGACGTGGCAATGTACGTCGCCAAGCGCAGCGGGGGCGGGCTCGCGGTCTACGACACCGAGACCGACCCGCACACCAAGGAACGTCTGGGACTGCCTGCCGAGCTGCGCCGCGCCCTGGCCAACGACGAGATGGTGCTGCACTACCAGCCGCAGGTGTGCCTGGTCTCCGGTGAGCTGGTCGGCGTGGAGGCGCTGGTGCGCTGGCAGCACCCGACCCGCGGGCTGCTCGCGCCGGCCGCGTTCATCGCGGTCGCCGAGGACAGCGGCCTGGTCTGCGACCTGACCCTGCTGGTGATCGACCATGCGGCCGCGCAGGCGCGCACCTGGCTCGACGACGGCCAGCCGCTGCCCGTCGCGGTGAACATCTCCGCGCTCGACCTGGCCCGGGAGGCCCTCGTCGACGACGTGGCCCGGATCCTGGCCTTCCACGACGTGCCTCCGTGGCTGCTCGCGCTCGAGCTCACCGAGTCCGCGGCGGTCACCGAGCCCGAGCGGGCCGGCCGCGTCGTCGCCCAGCTGCGGGCGCTCGGCGTGCGGGTCTCGATCGACGACTTCGGGGCCGGCTACACCAGCCTCGCGCACCTGCGCCGCCTGGAGGCCTCCGAGCTGAAGGTCGACCGGGCCATCGTCTCGGCGATGACCGACAACGAGACCGACGCGCTGATCGTGCGCAGCCTGGTCCAGATCGGCCACCAGCTCGACATGGTCGTGGTCGCGGAGGGAGTCGAGACCGTCGCCGAGATCGACATGCTCGTCGACGCCGGCTGCGACGTGGTGCAGGGCTACTTCCTGAGCCGGCCGCTGCCCGTCGCCGACCTCGACCGCTGGCGTACGGCGTTCACGGGCGTCGTACTCCCGGGGATGCAGGCGCGGACCGCCTGAACCCCGATTCGTCTGCGACTCAGGCGGAATCTCACGCGGGGCGGTCGCAGACGAATCGGGGTCAGACGTCGTCGGCGTCGACGATCCGGTAGGCGTAGCCCTGCTCGGCGAGGAACCGCTGCCGGTGCTGGGCGAAGTCGGCGTCGACGGTGTCGCGGGACACGATCGCGTAGAACCGCGCCGAGCGCTTGTCCTGCTTGGGCCGCAGCAGCCGGCCCAGACGCTGCGCCTCCTCCTGGCGGGAGCCAAAAGAGCCCGAGACCTGGATCGCCACCGAGGCGCTCGGCAGGTCGACGGAGAAGTTCGCGACCTTGGAGACCACGAGCAGGCTGACCTCGCCGTGCCGGAACGCGTTGAACAGCCGCTCGCGCTCCTTGACCGGGGTGTCGCCCTTGATCACCGGTGCCTGGAGCCGCTCGGCGATCTCGTCGAGCTGGTCGAGGTACTGCCCGATCACCAGGGTCGGCTCGCCCTGGTGCTGCTTGACCAGCCGCTCGACCAGCGTCGTCTTGGCGCCCGTGCAGGACGCCATCCGGTAGCGCTCCTCCGGCTCGGCGGTCGCGTAGGCGAACCGCTCGCCCTCGGGCAGCGTGACCCGGACCTCGACGCAGTCGGCGGGCGCGATGTAGCCCTGCGCCTCGATGTCCTTCCACGGCGCGTCGTAGCGCTTCGGCCCGATCAGGCTGAACACGTCGCCCTCGCGGCCGTCCTCACGGATCAGGGTGGCCGTCAGGCCGATCCGGCGCCGGGCCTGGAGGTCCGCGGTCATCCGGAAGATCGGCGCCGGCAGCAGGTGCACCTCGTCGTAGACGACCAGGCCCCAGTCCTTCGCGTCGAACAGCTCGAGGTGGGCGTAGACGCCCTTCCGGCGGGTCGTCATCACCTGGTAGGTCGCGATCGTGACGGGGCGGATCTCCTTCTTGGTGCCGGAGTACTCCCCGATCTCGTCCTCGGTGAGGGAGGTGCGCCGGAGCAGCTCCTCCTTCCACTGCCGCGCGGAGACCGTGTTGGTGACCAGGATCAGCGTGGTCGCCTTCGCGTGCGCCATCGCCGCGGCGCCCACGATCGTCTTGCCGGCTCCGCAGGGGAGTACGACGACCCCGGACCCGCCGTGCCAGAACGACTCGGCCGCCTCGGACTGGTAGGGCCGCAGCTCCCAGCCGTCCTGGTCCAGCTCGATCGCGTGCGCCTCGCCGTCGACGTAGCCGGCGAAGTCCTCGGCCGGCCAGCCGATCTTGAGCAGCGCCTGCTTGAGGTTGCCGCGCTCGGAGGGGTGCACGACGACGGTGGCCTCGTCGACCCGGGCGCCCAGCATCGGCTTGACCTTCTTGGCGCGCAGCACCTCCTCGAGCACCGGCCGGTCGATGCTGGAGAGCACCAGCCCGTGGGTCGGGTGCTTCTCCAGCCGCAGCCGGCCGTAGCGGGCCATCGTCTCGGCGATGTCGACGAGCAGCGCGTGCGGCACGGCGTAGCGGCTGTAGGACAGCAGCGTGTCCACGACCTGCTCGGCGTCGTGCCCGGCGGCCCGGGCGTTCCACAGCCCGAGCGGGGTCAGTCGGTAGGTGTGCACGTGCTCGGGGGACCGTTCGAGCTCCGCGAACGGCGCGATCGCCCGACGGCACTCGCCGGAGCGCTCGTGGTCGACCTCGAGCAGCAGCGTCTTGTCGGACTGGACGATCAGGGGGCCGTCGGGAGCACTCATGCGGACGCGCTGGCGGTCGCAGGCGTCGTACGGGCAGCGGCCTCGGCCTTCTGCCGGGCACGGTAGGCGGCCACGTTGGCGCGCGAGGAGCACCGGTCCGAGCAGTAGCGGCGGGACTGGTTGGGGGAGGTGTCGACGAAGACGTCGTCACAGCCGTGGGCGTCGCAGACGCCGAGCCGGGTCGCGCCCAGGTCGCACACGAGCGTGGACAGGCCCATCAGGCTCTCGGCGACCAGCAGCTCCGCGACCGAGGACTGCCGGTCGGCCACGTGCATGTGCCACTTCCCGGGCTGGTGCCCGGCGATGTACGGCGTCACGGGGTGCTTCGCGAGGAGCTCGTTGAGCGCCGCCACCACGGCGTGCTCGTCACCGGCGTTGGAGGCCTCGAAGACCGGGCGCAGCTCCTTGACGAAGCGGCGCAGCGTGGTGGCGTCGCGCTCGACGACCTGGTGGTGCAGCCAGGTGCGCTGGTCGAGGAAGGCGACGAGGGCGTCCGCGTCCTCGAGGTCGGCGTTGACCAACCCGGCGGAACGCTCGGCGTAACGAACAAAGTCCATGGGTGCAGGTTACCGTCCGCACCAAGGCGTGCGTCAGGTAAGGGTCTTCAGGGTCATCCGGCCTGGTCCAGCGCGGTCACGTAGGGCATCGCCCACGCGAACGACACGGCGGCCACGGCGTCGAGCTCGGGGCTGCGCAGCGAGTTGTCGCCGTGCTGGAGCGCCTCCTGGTAGGAGACCACCTCCTCGACGAGCGCGCCCACCTCTCCCTCCCGGCGGAAGGCGGCGGCCTTGAGCTCCACGTCGAGGGCCAGCGTGACGTCGAGGTCCTCGAGCGGCATGCCCAGCATCAGGTCGAGGGAGGACAGCAGCCCGGCGGTGAACGCGAAGTCCGGGCTCGCCATCGTCCGGCGCCGGGCGAGCAGCTCGCACATCCGGGCCCGCGACAGGGCTACCGCGATGCCGTCGGTGCTCTGCCCGGGCTGGGCGGACAGGATCGTCAGCGCGACCCACTGCCGGATCCGGACCGAGCCGAGCAGCACGAGTGCCTCGCGGACGGTGCGGACCTTGCGGCGCAAGCCCTGGTCGGCGCCGATGGAGGCCATCTGCAGCACCTGGACCACCAGGCCGGGTTCGTGACGCAGGGTCTCCTCGATCGCGTCGAAGTCGACGTCCTCGACGAGCATCGCGAGCGCGAGCTGCACCCGTGCCAGCGACGAGGGGGCGATCGTGTGCCCGTGGACGAGGTGCGGGCGCTCGATGCCGTAGCCCTGGAACAGGTCGAAGCCGATCTCGCGTGCCCAGGCGATGTCCTCGTCGGTCTCCACCTTCTCGGCGACCAGCAAGACGTCGTACGCCTTGCACTTCTTGACCAGGTCGGCGGCGTCCTCGCGGGTGGTGGCGAGCAGGTCGATCTTGACGATCGAGGCGAGCTCGAGCAGCCGCTCGGCGCCGTCGACCCAGACGAAGTCGTCGAGCGCGAGCTGGAATCCCCGCTCGATCAGCTCACGGCAGCCCGCCAGCATCTCCTCGTCGATGGCCACGGTTTCGAGAACCTCGATGACCGTGCGCGGCGGCGGCAGCGTGACCGGGGTGTCCCCGGTGAGCACGCCCCGCTCGGCGTTGCAGAAGATGATCTTGTCGCCGACGAGCTGCTCGACGCCGATGCTCAGGGTGCTGAGCACGACCTGGGCGGTCATCTGCTCGCCGCTGATCGCGGGGGCGTCGGGCTCGGTGGGGCGGTAGAGCAGCTCGAAGCCCACGACCTGGCCGTCGAGGTCGACGATCGGCTGCCGGGCCACCACGACGCGCGCGGGCCCGGCGGGCTCGCTGGGTGCGGGGGTCGCGGCAAGGCTCATCGGTGACCGTCTGCTCGTGGGGGAGGAGTTCCTGTCGCGACCATGGTCGCGCACGAGGGCCGCGCCGCGCCGGGTTTCGTCCCGTTCACGCGCTATCCCCGGTCCTGGCCCGTCACGACACGGGCGGCGGTGATCCGGTGCACGGCGAAGGAGCGGACCTCCTCGGAGCGGTGGTCGTAGGCCGAGAGCCGACCGGCCTCGACGGCCACCGGGTCGACGACCCGCTCGATGGTCGACCCGTGGTTGTCGACGTAGCCGATCCAGACCGACTGCTTCGCCTCGACGGCGCCGCGCAGCAACGCGATCGTCGCCGCGGGGGTGGTCGGCTCGGGAGCCGACGGGGGACGGCTCGCTGCTGCCCGGTCGCCCGCGCGCACCGCGGTCACCGTCGCCGCCACCCGCGCGGCGGCACGGGCCTGGGCGCGCGCGTCCGGCGGGCCGGGCAGGCTGAGCACGCCGAGCTCGGTGGCCGTGGGCCGGCGCGGGCTGCGGGAGCGGTGCGACTCCCGGCGGGCGAGCCGGACCGTGCCGTCGGGCGCCTCGACGACGGGGGACGCGCCGAGCTCGCGCAGCCGCGGCAGGAGTACGTCGATCGGCATGTCGCTGACCACGACGGTCGGGGCGATCCGGCGCAGCCGCAGCGGTCCCGCCTTGGGGTGGTGCACCAGCTCGGCGAGCGCCACCTCGTCGTCGCTGCGCAGGAACGACTCGGCCGAGCCGACCCGGATGGTGCCGAACTTCCGGGCCACGTCGTCGACGAGGTAGACCAGCGGCTGCGGCACCGGCGTGCGGGACGCGGACGTGACGAACGCGTGCAGCTCGGCTGCCGTCCAGCCTGCGTCGAAGGCGCGGCGCACGGAGGACTCGCTGAACCGGTAGACGGTGGCTCCGCCACGCGACTCGATGTCGGCCATCGAGGCCAGGTGGTGGGCCAGGTCCTGGGTCAGCGGCCCGGGTGCCACCGCGGTCAGGTCGGCCTGGAGCAGCACGTGGTCGACGGGGTCGGGAAGCAGGGGCTCGAGCGCGGCGGGCGCGCTGTGGTGCGGGTCGTCGTCGAGCAGCAGCGCGCGGCCGTGGGCGGACAGGCCGCCGAGCCCGGTGATGCCGACGACCGCTGACTCCTCCAGCGCCCAGCCGACCGCCGGGCCGCGCTGGCTCGGACGGCGCGGCCGCAGCCAGGCGAGCCGCTCCACGACGGAGGCGACCCCGGTCCCGGTGGCCAGGACGGTGCCGGCAGGCAGCTCCGCGAGCTGGTGCAGCGCGGTGCGTCGGGTCTCCGGCAGCCAGGCGCGCTCAAGGTCGGCGGTGAGGGCGTTGACAGGTTTGCCCGCCTCGCGGGTGCCGACCAGGCCGGTCAGTCGCGGGTTGTCGAGCCAGGCCTGGGCGAGCCGGGCCCAGCGGTCCGCCACCGAGCCGGCGCTCCACACGTCGAAGCCGTCGGTGGGCAGCCACGCGACGTCCTCCTCGTCGGTGGCGCCGGTCGCCAGCAGCCCCGCCGCCGCAGCCAGCTCGACGTGCAGTCCCGCTGTGGCCTCGTCGAGGTGCAGCAGCTCCGCGGTCGCCTTCAGGTCACGCACCGACAGCCCGCCGCCCCGCAGGGACGGAGGCGGCTGCTGGCCCCAGTGCTCGAGGAGCAGCTCGACGTGCCGGACCAGCTCGAACGCCGCACCCGCGGCGGCACGGTCCACCAGGGACGCGTCCCGGGTGGTCGTGGCGAGGGCGGGTACGTCGTCGACGGGCTCGCGGGTGGTGCGGCCGCCGCGCAGGCAGAGCGCCACCTCGCGGGGTACGGCGACGTGCCGGCGGTCCTTGGCCACGAACAGCCCGCGCGCCAGCAGCTGGTCGACGGGGCCGGTGCCCTGCTGGCTGCGCGAGACGTGCCGGTCGGTGGTCTCCACGGCGCCGTCACGGCCCTCGCGCTCGAGGTGGTCGAGCATCTTGCGGGCCTGCTCCTCGACCTCGCCGACCAGGACCCGGACCTGCTCGGGGTCGGCGAGCCGGGCGGCGATGGCCTCGACGTCGCGGTGCCGGTCCCCGCTGGGGCTCAGTCCCAGGTCGCGGGCCAGGGTGGCCACCCGGGTCGGTCCGTAGGGCGCCAGCAGCTGGGCCGCCGGGGTGCCGAGCCGGCTGAGCGCGGTGCCGAGGAGCTCGCCGAGCACGCTCAGGGCGCGCAGCTCGCCGGCGGGTTCGTCGTCGGGGCCCCAGAGCAGGGCCAGGTCACACAGGTGCGTGACGGCCGCCTCCGTGACGTCGTGCGCCGCGTGCACGGTCGCGACCAGGACGTCGCGAGACGCCGTACCCCCGAGGGCGAGGGCGGCGTCGAGCACCGCGAGCTCGAGGCGGGACAGCTGGTCGAGCGCGCGCAGCGCGGAGGCGCGGGTGCCGGCGCGGGACGCGAGCTGGCCGGTGTCCTGCGGGGTCGGGGTGGCCAGGTCCGGACGGGCCGCGAGCAGGCGCGCGAGCCGCTCGTCGGACCAGCCACGGAGCTGGTCGGCGAGGGTGCGGGGCACGGAACCGGACATCCTCACCACGCTACAGGCCCGATTCGTCTGCGCCGCCCCCGCGGCACAGGTCGCAGACGAATCGAGGGAGGGGTCAGGAGTGGGCCGAGAGGACCTGGACCACGGTCTCGCCCGCGCAGGTGGCGGACTCGCGGATCGCCCAGCGGCCGTGGTAGCCGTTGCCGGACCACTCGGCCTCGGCGTCGTGCTCCTCGGTCTCGCCCTTGTCGACCTTGTAGCCGGCCTTCTCGACCGGGCCGTTCATGGTCGCCAGCACGTCCTTGAACGCGGCCTTCGAGATCGCGCTCACCACGACGCCGTCGGCCCCGCGGTCCTGGGCCGAGAAGACCACGGTCTGGTCGGGGAACGGCCAGTCGGTCGGGAACCCGTCCGGGTAGGGCGTGGCCACGGGCTTCGCGTCCTTGGTGCAGGTGCTGAGGTCCGCGGCCTTGGAGAACTCGGCCTTCGCGTCCTTCTCCGCCTTGCGCTCGGCCGCCGAGTCGCAGCCCGCCGACACCGTCAGCACGATGGCGGCCGCCACGCAGGCGGCCGCCCGTCGATGTGTGCTCACCGCGTGAAGGTAGCAATCCGCTTGTTGTCGGCCTCGTTGCTCTCCGCCAGCGTGTTCGACGGGTCCGCCACGGCGGTCACCGTGTGCGAGGCCGTGCCGCCCGGCTTCCAGGTCACGCGCACCGACGTGGACTGGCCGGGGGCCAGGCTGGTCGCGGGCGTGAGACCCACCTGCTTGCGCCCGTCGAGGACCTGGGTGCGGATCTCCGAGAGCGGCACGGTGCCGGTGTTCTTGAGCACGGAGGTGGCGGTCACGGTGCCGTCGGCGTTCTTCGTCGCGCTCAGCGAGGTGAGGCTGACGTTGGTGACCGCAGGGTCGTACGCCGACAGCAGCGTCAGTCCGCTGCTCTGGCGGGCGATCGTCGCGTAGGCGTCGTGGCCGTTCTGGGCCGGGTCCGTGACACACGCGTTGATGCAGCCGTCGGCGAACCCGACCTCGACCCGGCCGTGCGAGTCGGTGGTCACGTCGATGAAGTCGAGCAGGTTGCGGTCGTTGCCACAGGTGGTGCCGCCAGTGCAGATCGAGCCGCGCTGCACCGGGTCGTTGGGGGTGGCGTCGCTGGTCTGCCAGGTCTTGCCGCCGTCGTAGGTCGTGGTCACGTAGAGGTGCCAGACGCCCTTGAAGTTGGCCGTGTCCTGGTAGTTGCCGCCGGTCGGGGTGCCCAGGTAGGCGAACGCGGCGCGGTCGTCGTCACCGGCGACCATCGTCGGGAACACGGCGTTCTGGATGCCGAACTCCGTGCCGACCGGCTGCCGGTCGGTCCAGGTCGTGCCCTGGTCGCGGCTGACCGCGACGCCCGGCTTGCCGTCGGCGCCGACGTAGCCGAAGTACGTCGTGCCGTTGGCGCCCACGCCCACCGACGGGTCGGAGTCGCCGGGAGTCGCGCCGGGGACCTTCTCGACGTTCCAGGTGGTGCCGTTGTCCTTGGAGACCACGACGGCCTGGCTGTCGCCGCAGCCCTTGTTGGGCAGGTAGGCGGTGCCGTCGGGGGCCACCTTCACGTGGCCGTGCAGGCCGCCGCAGTCGAGCAGCGAGTAGGTCGGCACGCCGGCGCCGAACGTCGTACCGCCGTCACGGGAGGTGGCGCAGAACGCGGTCGCGATGTCCTGGCTGCAGTAGTAGACGGCGTTCGGGTAGGTGCTCGTCGGCAGCGCGCCCACGCCGTTGGCCGAGTAGGGGCCGCCGCCGAGGGTCTGGTGGTCCACGCCGCTCGGGATGCCGCCGCCCTCGGAGGGTGCCCAGGTGGTGCCGTCGTCGTCCGTGGTGCAGGTCGCCGAGTCCACGCCGGTGAGCTGCGACTCGAGCGTGCGACCGGTGGTGTGGTCGGTGAACAGGATCGGGTCGAGGCTGACCGTCGAGCCCTGGGGGCAGCCGTTGGCGGCGCTCGCCGAGACGTCGGACCAGGAGGCCGTCGCGGGGGAGACGGCGTCGTTCCACTTCACCTTCAGCGTGGACAGGCCCGCCTGGTAGAGCGTCGCGCCGGACTTCCAGTTGTCGCCGATCGAGGGCTCACCGGCGTCGTTCGCCGCGGAGATGCTGCTCGGCGCCGCGTAGTCGGCGAAGCCGGGCGGGGTGGAGCTGCCCGGGGCAGGCGCGGCCGGCGTCGTGGTCAGCTCGGCCTTGGCGGTGTAGGACTCCCCGAGCGGGGCGAACGGGACGACCCGGACGGTGTAGTCGCCGGAGTTCGGCGGCAGCACGACGGTCTCGGGGTCGGCGTTGGAGGCCGCCGTACCCACGATGTTGCCGGCCTTGTCGAGGACGTAGACGTCGAAGTCGGCGGCGGTGTTGGCCCAGCTCACCTTGACGGTCAGCTGGTGCGCGGTGCCGTAGCCGGCCGGCGTGGACACGTGCAGCGTGTAGTCGTCGCACGAGGTGGGCACGTCGCAGCTCGGCTGGTCCAAGGCGGTACCGGTGACGTTGCCCGCCACGAAGGGACCGCCGGTCCAGGACACGCTCGTGGACGTGTCGGACACGGTGCCCTCGGTGGGCGTGGCGGCGTCGGCGTTGCCGAGCTGGAGGGACGCCGCGAGCATCACGCCGAGGGCGCCCAGGCGGGCGACCTTGCTGCGGACGAGGCGGCGAACAGGAGCGACGTGGGCCATCGCGGTTCCTCTCGAAGGTGCTGGAAGCCCGAGCGCGGGCACCGGAGCGGACGGTTCTGGTGCGACCGTCCGCACTACCAACGAACGTGAGTGCGCCAGGTCACGTGGACAGTTCCCCGTTTGCGCGCGACGACACCTCGGGGGGACGAAACGGATCACAACGGCACTCGCGGCGGCTGGGGCAGGATGGGGACATGCCCGACCGCTTCCTGGACCTGCTGGCGTCCGACGCCCCGCGCGAGGCGTTCGACGCGGTGGTCACCGAGGCGATGGACGCCGGGCTCCCCGAGGACCAGGTCGCCCGCCTCCGCGACCGCCGTACGACGGCCCTGGGCCTGCTCGAGCAGCGGCAGCGGCAGCGGCAGCGCGAGGCGGAGCTGTCGGCGCTGTACGAGACCGCGCAGGACCTGACCGCGATCCGCGACGTCGACGCGATCCTGGCCGCGATCGTGCGGCGGGCCCGCCAGCTGCTGGGCGCGGACATGACCTACCTGTCCCTCAACGACGAGGAGGAGGGGGCGTCCTACATGAAGGTCACCGACGGCGCCCTCACTCAGGAGTTCCGGACGCTGCGGCTGCCGCTGGGCACCGGGCTGCTCGGCCTCGTGGCGCAGACGGGGGCGCCGTACTTCACCGAGGACTACCAGTCCGATGCGCGGTTCCTGCACCGCGAGTACATCGACGACGCCGTCGGCGGGGAGCAGATCCGCGCCATCCTCGGCGTGCCGCTGATGGTCGAGGGCAAGGTGACCGGGGCGCTGCTCGCGGTGCACCGGCGGGTCCGGCCGTTCCCGCCGGGCGAGGTGTCGCTGCTGATGTCGTTCGCGGCGCACGCGGCGGTAGCGCTGGAGAACGCCCGGCTGTTCGAGCGGATCGACCAGGCCAACCGGCAGGTCCGGGCGCACTCGGAGGCCGTGGAGCACGCGGCCTCCGCGCACGACAAGCTCACCGACGTGCTGCTGCACGGCGGCGGCATCGAGGGGGTCGCCGGCGTGCTCGCGGAGGTGCTGGGCGCCGCGGTCACGGTCACCGAGGCCGACGGCCGGGTGCTCGCCGCCGTCGGCCCGCCCGCCCCGTCGCTCGACCTGGACGCCGCGGTCACCGAGGCCCGGGCCTCGGGACGGTCGGTGGAGCTCGACGGCGGGCGCGCCTACCTGGCGCTGGCCACCGCGGGCACGGAGCAGCTCGGTGCGCTGCTGCTGCACGGGACGGCCGAGCCACTCGGCCTCGCGGACCGGCGCACCCTCGAGCGCGGCGCCCTGGTCACCGCGCTGGTGCTGCTGTTCAACCGGTCCGTGGCCGAGGCCGAGGAGCGGGTCCGCGGCGAGCTGCTCAGCGACCTGCTCGAGCGCCGCGACGTCGACGAGGCGCGGCTGCGCGAGCGCGCCCGCCGCCAGCACGCCGACCTGGACCGACCGGGCGTGGTCGCGGTCGCCGCCGTCGAGGGGCTGGAGCGGCACCGTGCGGCCCAGCTCGCGGCCCGGCTCGCGGGCGAGCTGAAGGGGCTGGCGGGGGAGCAGGACGGACGCGTCGTGCTCGTCGGTCCCGCCGACGACCCGGTCGCCACCGGTCGCCAGCTCGCCGACCGGGTGCGTGCCGCGGGCGGCCAGGCCACGGTCGGGGTGGCCGCCTCGACCGGCGGGCCGGCCGCGCTCGCCGCTGCCTACCCGGAGGCGCGCCGCTGCCTCGATGCGCTGCTCACGCTCGGCCGTGCCGGTGACGTCAGTGATCCCGCCGGGCTGGGGCTGGCCCGGCTGCTGCTCGGCCAGAACGGCCCCGACGAGCTGGTCGCGTTCATCGACGGCCAGATCGGCCCGGTGCTGGCCTACGACGCCAGGCGCGGCACCGAGCTGGTGGCGACCCTCGAGGCCTGGTTCGCCGCCGGCGCCCGACCCGCCGAGACCGCCAAGCGTCTGCACGTGCACCCCAACACTGTGGCCCAGCGCCTCGACCGGGTGGGCCGGCTGCTCGGCCCCGACTGGCGCGACCCCGGCCGCGGCCTCGACATCCAGCTCGCGCTGCGGCTCTACCGCCTCCGCCCCTGACCCCTCCCCGTTGATCGAGCGTGTCCAGTTGATCGAGCTTGTCGAGATCATGGTCTCGACAAGCTCGACCAACGAAGGCACACAAGAACTGCCTGATTGTGTGGCGGCGACCCATGTCGGGGACGTACGGCGCGTCCGTAGCGTTCCCTCCTATGAGTGAGACTCACGTCACCCCCGACATCCCGGGTCGGCTGGCAGGACGGACCGCCCTGGTCACCGGTGGCGCGAGCGGCATCGGTCGCGCGGTCGCGGCGTCGCTGGCGCAGGCCGGCGCGCGGGTGCTGGTCCTGGACCGCGACGAGGTGGGCGCCAAGGAGGTGGCCGCCTCCGTGGGCGGCGAGCACCTCGTGGCCGACCTCGCCGACGCGGCGTCCATCGACGCCCTCGGGCTCGGTCGCGACGTCCGCGCCGACATCCTGGTCAACAACGCCGGCATCCAGCACGTCGCGCCGGTCGAGGAGTTCGACCCCGAGAAGTTCGCGCTGATCCAGCGGATCATGCTCGAGGCGCCGTTCCGGCTCGCCCACGCACTCCTGCCCGGCATGTACGAGAACGGCTGGGGCCGGCTCGTGCACGTCTCGTCCGTGCACGGACACCGCGCGTCGCCGTACAAGTCGGCCTACGTCAGTGCCAAGCACGGACTCGAAGGACTCTCCAAGGTCATCGCCCTGGAGGCGGCGGGCAAGGGCGTCACCAGCAACACGGTGTGCCCCGGCTACGTCCGCACCCCGCTGGTCGAGGGGCAGATCGCCGACCAGGCCCGCACCCACGGGATCGACGAGGAGGACGTCCTCGACGACGTGCTCCTGGCCCGCACCCCGGTGAAGCGTCTCGTCGAACCTGCAGAGGTGGCCGACATGGTCGCCTTCCTCTGTGGTCCCGGCACCGACTCGATCACCGGCAGCACATTTCTCATGGATGGCGGCTGGACCGCCGCGTGAAAGGAACGCACGACATGTCAACGCACACCGACGCCGCTCCCACCGGGGGCGCAACACGCAGCGGTCAGTCCATCGGCAAGATCGTCTTTGCCAGCCTGATCGGTACCGCCGTCGAGTGGTACGACTTCTTCCTGTTCGGCTCCGCCGCCGCGCTCGTCTTCGGCGAGGTCTTCTTCGGCAAGATCGGCGGCACCGAGGGCACCCTCTACGCCTTCATGACCTACGCGCTGGGCTTCCTGGCCCGGCCGCTCGGCGGCATCGTCTTCGGCCACTTCGGTGACCGGGTCGGCCGCAAGAAGATGCTGGTCGTCTCGCTGCTCATGATGGGCATCGGTACGGCGGCCATCGGCGTCCTGCCGACCTACGGCCAGATCGGCATGGCGGCCCCGGTGCTGCTCGTGCTCTGCCGCCTGGTGCAGGGCTTCGCGGTCGGCGGCGAGTGGGGCGGCGCCGTCCTGATGGCGGCCGAGCACGGCCGTGACGACCAGCGCGGCTTCTGGTCCTCGTGGCCGCAGGCCGGTGTGGCCCTGGGCAACCTGCTCGCCACCGGCGTGCTCTGGGTCCTGGCCGCCGTACAGAGCGACGCGGCGTTCCTGGCCTGGGGCTGGCGCGTGTCGTTCCTGCTCTCCGCGGTCCTCGTGATCGTCGGCCTGTGGGTGCGGCTGTCCATCGAGGAGTCGCCGGTCTTCGCCGAGTCCAAGGCCGAGCTCGAGGCCCGCGCGGGTCAGAAGCAGCACCTGCCGATCCTCGAGGTGATCAAGAGGTACCCCCGCGAGGTCCTCGTCGCCATGGGCATGCGGATGGCGGAGAACATCTCCTACTACATCTTCACCGTCATCGTGATCACCTACGCGACGACCTACAAGGCGATCGACAAGCCGGTCGTGCTGCGTGCGCTGCTCATCGGCGCCGCGATCCAGTTCTTCGTGGTGCCCGCCGTGGGTGCGCTCTCCGACAAGGTGGGCCGTCGCCCGCTGTACCTGTTCGGTGCGGTCGGCGTCGCGGTCTGGACGTTCGTGTTCTTCAACCTCGTCGACACGAAGTCCTCGACCAACATCCTGCTCGCGGTCGTCGTCGGCCTGGTCCTGCACTCGTTCATGTACGCCCCGCAGGCGGCGTTCTTCTCCGAGCTGTTCGGCACCTCGGTGCGCTACAGCGGCGCCTCGGTCGGCTACCAGTTCGCCTCGATCTTCGCCGGCGCGCTGGCCCCGATCATCGCGCTCCAGCTGCTCGGTGACGTCAAGGACGGCAACACCTTCGCTGTCGGCGTCTACGTCGCGATCGCCTCGGTGATCACCATCGTCGCGGTGCTGTTCGCCAAGGAGACCCGCAACTCCTCGCTGCGCCACGACCGCGTCGTCGAGACCGCCCCCGTGGAGGCCTGACCGACCCGCACGACCGGTCGGACGTCTCGACCCGCACGCTCCAGGAGGGCCTCGCTGCGACCCGGCGGGGCCCTCCTGCCCCTTCCATGCCGACCCGGCGTGAAGGGACGCCCCAAAACCGCCGACCCGGCGCCCAGGGCCACCCGGTTGGTCACGCGTGGCCGCGGTCATACCGCCGGCGCGGCCGGGTGGTTACCGTGGAAGGCCTATGCATCCCGACCGCCGCACCCCGACCGAGCACGTCCCCGAGGTGGCCCTGCCGCAGGACGGTGAGGTCTGGTACGTCTCCTACGGCTCCAACATGTACGGCGACCGGCTGGCGTGCTACCTCGAGGGCGGAGTCCCGCCGGGCGGCTCGAAGCTCAACCCGGGAGCACGTGACCCGCGTCCGCCGCGTCGCGTCATCTCAGTCGACCTTCCGGGCACGGTCTACTTCGCGGGGGAGTCGCCGCAGTGGGGCGGCGGGGTCGCGTTCTACGACCACGAGACCCCCGGGCCCTCCGCCGGTGTCGGCTACCTGGTCACCGCTGAGCAGTTCGCGGACATCGCCGCCCAGGAGATGCACCGCGTGCCGCAGCACGGCGACCCGCTCGAGGCGGTGGTCACGGGCGGCCTGGCCGAGCACCTCGGTGGACGGCACGAGGTCGGTCCCGGGCGCTACGAGACGCTGGTGGAGATCGGCCGCCACGACGGCGCGCCGCTGCTGACGTTCACCGCGCCGCACGGCAGCGAGCACGTCGAGCACACGCTCCCCTCGGACGCCTACGTCGCGGTGCTCGCGGCCGGCCTCCGGGAGACCCGGCGCTGGCGCGAGCAGCAGGTGACGTCGTACCTCCAGGGGCTGACGCGCGCCGGCTGACTGCCACTTCACGCCCGCTCGGCGGGTGCCGGGGTGTGGCGTGGCCCACTAGGGTCGGCTCATGGAGTCGAGCAGCCTGTCCTACGCAGCGGGTGAGACCAGCCCGGCGCTGATCGAGGAGACGATCGGGGCGAACTTCGCGCGGATCGCGCGGGAGCACGCCGACCGGGAGGCGCTGGTCGAGGTGGCCAGCGGGCGCCGGTGGACCTATGCGGAGCTGGACCGTGACGTCGACGCGCTGGCGCGCGGCCTGATCGGCGCCGGCATCGAGAAGGGCGACCGGGTCGGCATCTGGGCGCCGAACTGCGCCGAGTGGACGATCCTCCAGTACGCCACCGCCAAGGCCGGCGCGGTGCTCGTGAACGTCAACCCGAGCTATCGCACCCACGAGCTGTCCTACGCGCTCCACCAGTCGGGCGTGAAGCTGCTGGTCTCGGCCACGGCGTTCAAGACCAGCGACTACCGCGCGATGGTGGAGGAGGTGGTCTCGACGAGCTCGACCAGCGGGACCGGCTCGACCAACGTGCAGCGCACCGTCTTCATCGGCACCGACGACTGGGCCGGGCTGCTCGCCGAGGGGGAGGGGCTGCCGGAGGACGCGGTCGCCGAGCGGATGGCGACGCTGCGCAACGACGACCCGATCAACATCCAGTACACCTCCGGCACCACCGGCTACCCCAAGGGCGCCACGCTCAGCCACCGCAACATCCTCAACAACGGCTTCTTCACCACCGAGCTGATCGAGTTCACCGAGCAGGACAGGCTCTGCATCCCGGTGCCGTTCTACCACTGCTTCGGGATGGTGATGGGCAACCTCGGCTGCACCACCCACGGCGCGACGATGGTGATCCCGGCGCCCGGTTTCGACCCCGGGATCACGCTCAAGGCGGTCCAGGACGAGCGCTGCACCGGGGTGTACGGCGTCCCGACCATGTTCATCGCGATGCAGAACCACCCCGACTTCGCGAGCTTCGACCTGTCCAGCCTGCGCACCGGCGTGATGGCCGGGTCGATCTGCCCGGTCGAGGTGATGAAGCGCTGCGTCGACGACATGCACATGGCCGGCGCCTCGATCGCCTACGGCATGACGGAGACCTCGCCGGTGTCGTGCCAGACCCGCAGCGACGACGACCTCGAGCGCCGTACCGCCTCCATCGGCCGCGCCCACCCGCACGTCGAGATCAAGATCGTCGACCCGGCCACCGGCGAGACCGTCGAGCGCGGCGAGCCGGGGGAGTTCTGCACCCGCGGCTACTCGGTGATGCTCGGCTACTGGCACGACCCCGAGAAGACGAAGGAAGCCATCGACGCCGACGGGTGGATGCACACCGGCGACCTCGCGGTGATGCGCGAGGACGGCTACTGCAACATCGTCGGCCGGATCAAGGACATGGTGATCCGCGGCGGGGAGAACATCTACCCGCGCGAGATCGAGGAGTTCCTCTACACGCACCCCGACATCGAGGACGTGCAGGTCGTCGGCGTGCCGGACCAGAAGTACGGCGAGGAGCTGTGCGCGTGGGTGAAGATGCGTGCGGGCGTCGAGCCCCTCGACGCCGCGGGCGTCAAGGAGTTCGCCACCGGGAAGCTCGCGCACTACAAGATCCCGCGCTACGTGATGGTCGTCGAGGAGTTCCCGATGACCGTCACCGGCAAGATCCGCAAGGTGGAGATGCGCGAGGAGTCCGCGCGGGTGCTCGGGCTCTGATCTCGACAGGCTCGATCAACGAACAAGGGGAGAGATGACCGACAACGACGCCGTGGCCCTGGTGGCCCAGCTCGCCGAGGACTACCAGCAGCACAAGCTCCAGGCCAACCCGACGTGGGCGCAGATGATCGGCGACTACCGCTACGTCGACCGTTTCGAGGACGTCACGCGTGAGGCCGAGGACGCCGAGATCGCGGTCTACCGCGCGTTCGTCGAGCAGGCGAAGGCGATCCCGTCCGAGACGCTCGACGAGCAGCAGCTGATCACCCGCGACATGATCGCCCGCGACGCCGCCGACCAGGCCGCGATGCTGGAGTCGCGCACCCAGGAGTTCGAGGCCGACCCGATCTTCGGTGAGCAGGCCGGCCTGAAGGTGGTCGTGCCCAAGCTCGCCGTCCCGGACGCGCAGGCCGCCGAGGGCTTCGTCGGCAAGTACACCGGCATCGCGGCGTACTTCCGCGACATCGCCCAGCGCCACCGCGAGGGCGTCGAGACGAAACGGACCCCGGCGGAGTTCGCGGTGCGCGGCACCATCGAGCAGCTCGACACCTGGCTGGCCACGCCCGTCGAGGAGGACCCGCTGCTGCACACGCAGCCGGCTCCCGAGGGCGTGGACGCGGCCGCGTGGCGCGACAGCCTCGTCCACGTCATCGAGAAGGAGGTCCGGCCGGCCGTCGAGGTCTACCGCGACACCCTGCGCGACGAGGTCCTCCCGCACGTGCGTCCCGACGAGGAGTGCGGCCTGACGTTCCTGCCCGACGGCGACGAGGTCTACGCCCGGCTGCTGCGCTACTACACGACCACCGACCTGAGTGCCCAGGAGATCCACGACGTCGGGCTCGCCCAGATCGCCTCGCTGGCCAAGGAGTACGCCGAGCTCGGCCCCGAGGTCGTCGGTACCTCCGACGTCGCGGAGATCTTCACCGCGCTGCGCGAGGACCCGAAGCTGCACCACACCAGCGGCCAGGACATCGTCGACGAGTCGATCGCCGCGTTGGCGAAGGCAAAGGCGGTGATGCCGGAGTGGTTCGAGGTGCTGCCCAAGGCCGACTGCGAGGTCGAGGAGACCGTCGACGGCGCCAAGGCCTACTACTTCCCGCCGGCCGGTGACGGCAGCCGGGGCGGCACGTTCTTCATGAACGTCACGCACCCCGAGTCGTGGGGCCGTTTCGAGATCGAGGCGGTCAGCTATCACGAGGGCATCCCGGGCCACCACCTCCAGCTCGCGATCGCGTCCGAGCTCGAGTCGGTCCCGGAGTACCGCAAGCGGGCCTTCCTCGCGGCGTACGGCGAGGGCTGGGGGCTCTACACCGAGCGGCTGGCCGACGAGATGGGGCTCTACTCGACGCCGATGGACCGGATCGGGATGCTCTCGGCGGACTCGATGCGCGCCTGCCGCCTGGTCGTCGACACCGGCATCCACGCGCTCGGCTGGAGCCGGGAGAAGGCCGTGGACTACATGGTCGCCAACTCCCCGCTCACCGAGACCGCGGTCCGTGCGGAGATCGACCGCTACGCCGTCACGCCGGGGCAGGCCTGCTCCTACATGATCGGCCGGCTGGAGATCCAGCGGATGCGCCGCGAGGCCGAGGAGCGGCTCGGGGACCGCTTCGACATCAAGAAGTTCCACAGTGCGGTGCTCGACTCGGGCCCGCTCCCGCTCGCGATCCTCGACGCGGTGGTGAAGCGGCGGCTCAGCTGACCTCGAGCACGGTGAGCCGGCCCCCGAACCCGGGGGCGTAGCCCACCACGGCGAGCCAGTGACCACGCAGCACGTGGTGGTGGCCCCAGGCGGCGGTGTAGGTGGACCGTCCGGCTGGGGTCGCTGCGCGTCGCAGGGTCAGCGGCACGGGGCCGGCACCGGAACGGCCCGGCAGCGCCCACGTCGAGAGCGTCGTGCGGGCGGCCACGTCGTCGGCGGCGTGGTTGGCGTGCACCAGCAGCGCGTAGTCGCCGGACGGCGGCCGGACCACGCTGAGCCCGGACGTACCGGACCCGGACGTGGCGGCCGCGACGAGGTGGCTGCCGCGGTAGAGGTAGAGGTCCACGTCGTCGCCGGGGGAGGCGTCGGCCCGGACCCGCAGCAGCGGGCTGCCGGAGGGCACCCGCAACGGCACCGAGGCGGTGCTCGGGCCGGCAGCGGGGTGCGCGACGTCGAAGCTCCCCGGCGCCAGTGCGAGGGTCCGGGTGCGGGCGGGCACCAGGCCGGTGCTGTGCAGGGCGAGGCGGCGGGAGGTCGCGACCCGCAGCCCGACCCGGACCGAACCCGTTCCGGCCGCGGCGGCGACCCGGCGCGGTGCGGCGACCTGCCGGGCCCGGACCGCGAGCGGCAGGCGCACGGTGTGCCGCGGCGAGACGAACGTCAGGGCGCCGCTCTGCCAGGTGTCGAGTCGCGCGGTGGGCCGGGCGGTGACGGTGATCCGCACGTCGCGGCTGCGCCCGGAGGCCAGCCGGAACACCGAGGGGCGGACGGTGACGTCGACACCGTCGGGCCGAGCCAGCCGGACGCCGTAGGTCTCGGTGCGCCCCGAGACGTTGGTGAGCCGCCGTACGACGGTGGTGGCGCGGACCAGCTCGGGGACCGCCAGCGACGGCAGGTTCAGGTCGGCGGCGCGCAGGTCGCCGGCCAGCCAGTGCCGCCACGGACCGGGTGCTGCGTCGAGGACGAGGCCGGGGTCGAGCACGCGGCGCGCGGTGACCTCGCCGGCACCGGCGCGGGTGGCCGGGCCGACCCGCTGGGCGGTCGTGACCAGAGCAGAGCGGACCTGCGACGCCGACCAGGTCGGGTGCACCGAGCGCAGGTAGGCCGCCAGCCCGGCGACCTGGGGCGCGCTCGCCGAGGTGCCCGTGAGCAGGTCGAAGGTGCGGCCGTCGTCGGAGCTCGGTGCGACGGCGCCCAGCACGGCCACCCCGGGTGCGGTCACGTCGGGCTTGACCACCTCGGCGACCGGGCCGCCACCGGAGAAGCCCGCCACCCGGGTGACCCGCTGCCGGGGCAGCGCGGTCGGGTCCAGGGTCACGCTGGCGTGGCCGCCGGCGGCGCGCAGGTAGGCGCGGACCCGGCGGCCCTCGGTGGCGTCGAGGTGCACGGTGGGTACGTCGTGGATGTCGGCCGCGGTGCCGCCCGCGCCGGTGTTGAGCAGCAGCATGCCCGCGCCGCCCGCCATCCGGACCGCCGCGGACTTGTCGACCCGGGCGAGCTGGCCGCGCTCGCAGACCACGACCGCGCCCTGCACCTCGCCGGCGTCGAGGGCGCCGGGCACGCACAGCTGCGCCTGCCGCGCCGTCGAACCGGGCGCTGCTGCTGAGCCTCCGGGTACCAGCGGTGCGTCGGTGACGCGGCGGTCGGAGACCATCGAGCCGGTGAGCAGGGTGCCGTCGCCGAGCCGGGCGGTGCCCTGGTAGGCGGGCCGGCTGCTGGCGCCGACCGTGGTCACCCACGGGGCCGCGTTGTGCGCCGCCCCGGCGCCGTTGCCGGCCGCGGCGGTGACCACGACCCCGGCCTCGGAGGCGCCCAGGTAGGCCAGCTGGGTGGCGTCGCGGGAACCGCCGTCGTCGGCGACCGAGGAGGTCAGCACGTCGACACCGTCGGCCACCGCCTGGTCGACCGCGGTCACCACGTCGGCGGTGGAGCAGCCGTCGTCGGCGGGATCGGGTGCGCTCCAGCACGCCTTGTAGACCGCGAGCCGTGCGGCGGGCGCCGTACCGCTGAAGGCGCCGAAGGACTGGCCGTCGACGCGGGCCGGGACCCCGGTGTTGCCGGCGGCGAGCGAGGCCACCGCGGTGCCGTGTCCTGAGCCGTCGCGGGCGGAGAGGTAGTCGGACCGGGCGATCCGGGACGCGCCGAAGCCGCGCACGAACCAGCGCGCGGAGACGACTTTGTCGTTGCAGTCGCGGGCCGCCCAGGTGGGCGCGGTCGCGCAGCCGCCGTGGAAGCCCTTCAGGGCGGGCGAGGTGCCGGGGCGCACCTGCGGCAGCCCGGAGAAGACCGCGCCGCCGGGCCACAGGCCGGTGTCGACCACGCCCACCACGGTGCGGCGGCCGGCGTCGGCGGGTCCGCCCGAGCGGGTGTGCACGACCCCGGCCGACGGGGTCGCGGTCCGGGTCGCGGTCGGGGTCGCGTCGAGGCGTTGCGTGTGCGCGCGCTCCACCCGGGCCACCCGGGGGTCGGCGCGCAGCGCGGTCACCTGGTCGGTGCCGAGGCGGGCCGCGAAGCCGTCGAGGGCGACGGTCCAGCGGTAGAGGACCGCCGGGTCGCCCACCCGGTGCAGCACCAGGTCCTGCCCGGCGCGCAGGTGGGCGCGGTAGCCGCGGGTCGCGGCGCTGGTCCGGTCGAAGCGGTGGCCGGGCGCGGGACGGGTCGCCGGCAGGCCGGCGTGGCCGGTCCAGGCGGCGGCGGGGGCGTCCCGGAGCACCACGAGGTAGACCCCGGGGGCGACGTCCTGGTCCGCGGGCAGCGGCAGCCGGGTCGCGGCCGTCGCCGGCTGCGCCATCCCGGCGGCCACGACGAGGCCTCCGGTCAGCGCGGCGGCGCCCCGCAGCACCCGGTGTCGTGCACCACTCACGTCGTTCCCCCTCCAGGACCGTCGGTGCCGGCTTCCCGACCGGCGCTGGAATCCTCGCAGGGGGCTGGTTGTGCTTCAACCGGTTCGGGGTCCTTACCCTGAGGTGGTGCATCCTCCGGACCCCCTCGTCGTCGGTTTCGACCTCGACATGACGCTCATCGACACCCGCCCCGGGTTCGCCGCCACACTCGACGTGCTCGGCGAGGAGACCGGGGTGGCGATGGACGTCGAGGGCATGTCCGCCCGCCTCGGCCCGCCGCTCTCGCACCTGCTCGAGCCCTACTTCGCCGCCGACCGGATCGACGACCTCGTGGACCGGTTCCGGGTGCACTACGCCGGGGTCGCCGTCACACCCACGCCGGCCCTGCCGGGCGCCCACGACGCGCTGGCGGCCGTACGGCGGCACGGCGGTCGCACGGTGCTGGTGACCGGGAAGTTCGCCCCCAACGCACGGCTGCACGTGGACCACCTCGGGCTCGACGTGGACGTGCTCGAGGGCGAGGTCTGGGGCGTGGGCAAGGCGTCGGCGCTCACCGGTCACGGCGCCAGCGTCTATGTCGGCGACCACGTGCACGACGTGGAGGGCGCGCTCGCTGCCGGCGCGCTCAGCGTCTCGGTGCTCACCGGCGGCTGCTCCGCCGAGGAGCTGCGCGAGGCAGGCACCCACGTGGTGCTCGAGGACCTGACGGCGTTCCCCGCCTGGCTGGACGCGCACGTGCTCGGGCTGCGGCTCGCAGCGCTCGAGGACCGGCTCCGCGAGCTCGGCCCGGTGCTCGTCGCGTTCAGCGGCGGGGCCGACTCGGCGTTCCTGCTGGCCGCGGCGGTGCGCGCGCTCGGCGCCGACAAGGTCGGCGCCGCGACCGCCTACTCCGACTCGCTGCCGCAGGCCGAACGCTCCCCAGCCTCCGACTTCGCCGACGCCCTGGGGGTCCGGGTGTTCACCCCGGAGACCCACGAGATGGACCGCGAGGGCTACCGCGCCAACGCCGGTGACCGCTGCTACTTCTGCAAGGCCGAGCTGCTCGACACCCTCGGTCCGATCGCCGCGCGGGAGGGCTTCGCGGCCGTCGCCACCGGCACCAACGCCGACGACGCGGTCGCCGGGTTCCGACCGGGCATCCGGGCCGCCGACGAGCGCGGGGCGGTCACGCCGCTCAAGGACGCCGGTTTCACCAAGGAGCAGGTGCGGGCCGCGTCCCGGGCCTGGGACCTGCCCACCTGGGACAAGCCGGCCGCGGCCTGCCTGTCCTCGCGGGTCGCCTACGGCATCGCGGTCTCGCCCTACCGGCTGGCCCGGGTCGAACGGACCGAGGTCGCGGTCCGTGCGGCGCTCACCGACGCCGGGCTGGCCGTGCAGAACCTGCGCGTGCGTGACCTCGGCGACCGGGCGTCGGTCGAGGTGGACACCGCCCTGGTGGCCGCCGCGAGCGCGCTGCCGTCGGTGGTCGCGGCCGCGGTGGCGGCCGGCTTCCCTGAGGCGGTGGTGGACCCGAAGGGGTTCCGCTCCGGCTCCATGAACGAGGCGCTCCCGGACCCCGAACGGTTCCGCTGACCCGTTGGGTGCAACGGCACCGGCGGCCGTACCCTTGGTTGTTCGAATCGCCCCCACGCCCCGGCGCGCAGCCGTGGCCGCAACGTTGGAAGAGGTCTCCGGTGCCGACTGGCAAGGTGAAGTGGTACGACGCCGAGAAGGGTTTCGGCTTCCTGTCGAAGGACGAGGGCGGCGACGTCTACGTCGGCAAGGACGCGCTTCCCGCCGGCACCACGACGCTCAAGAACGGCGCCCGCGTGGAGTTCGGCATCGCCCAGGGCCGACGCGGTGACCAGGCCCTGCAGGTGCGGCTGCTCGAGCCGGCGGCCTCGGTGTCCAAGGGGCTCCGCAAGAAGCCTGCGGACATGGTGAACATCATCGAGGACCTCTACCGGATGCTCGAGACCGTCGAGAAGGGCTACCGCGGCGGGCGGCACCCCGACCCGAAGTCGGCGCAGCGGGCCGCGATGGTGCTGCGCGCGCTCGCCGACGAGCTCGAGCTCTGACCCCTCCCCGTTGAGTCGGCCTCCGGTCGCGTTGAGCCGGCGCCAGGTCGCGTTGAGTCGGCCTCCGGTCGCGTTGAGCCGGCGCCAGGTCGCGTTGAGTCGGCCTTCGGTCGCGTTGAGTCGGCCGTTGGTCGGGCCAGTGACGTCGTACGGCGGGTGCGGATCGTCGACGTCCGCGACCACGAGCCGACTCAACCTGACTGCGCGCCGACTCGACGCGACCAGGGGCCGACTCAACGGGGGTGGCGTACGGCGGCGAGGGTCCAGGCGGACCAGCCGGCCAGCAGTGCTGCGGCGACGCCGAGGCCGACCTGCGGCACCAGCGGCAGCACGATGCCGACGAAGCCGCCGACCACCCAGGACAGCTGCAACAGGGTCTCCGAGCGCGCGAACGCCGAGGCGCGGGAGTGCTCGGGGACCTCGCGCTGCAGCAGCGCGTCCAGCGACAGCTTGCCCAGCGACTGGGTGAGGCCGGCCGTCAGTCCCAGGAGTACGGCGGTCGGCAGCGCCCACACGAGGGCGACCAGCACCGCGACGGCGGTGTCGACGAGCACGGTGACCACCACCAGCACCTCGGGGCGCACGCTGCGGAGCACGTTGCCGAGCGCCACGCCCAACGTGCTGCCGAGGCCGGCGGAGCCGATCACCAGGCCGAGCAGCAGCGCCACCTTGTGCTCCCAGCCGGGGAACGGCGCGTCGCGCAGCAGAAACGCCATGAACATGGTCAGGAAGCCCGACATCATGCGCAGCCCGGCGTTGCTGCGCAGCCCGATCACGACGGCGTGCGGGACGGGGGTGCGGCGCCGCTCGTCGCGCCCGGGTACCTCGGCTGCGACGTGGTCGACCTTGGCCGGCAGCAGGATCGCCAGGATGGTGGCGCCGACGAAGACCAGGAAGGCGTAGCGCAGCGACCAAGCCGGACCGATCCGGGACGCCCCGATCGCCAGCGGAGCCGAGATCGCCGCACCCGCGACCCCGGCCAGCGACACCTTCGAGTTGGCCTTGACCAGCCCGAGCCCGCTGGGCAGCAGCCGGGGCACCGCCGCGGCCCGGGTGACGCCGTAGGCCTTGGACGCGATGAGCACGCCGAGCGCGGCCGGGAACAGCGCCCACGACCCGCTCGAGACCGCACCGGACAGCACCCAGCACAGGAACGCGCGCAGCGCCATGGTGGCGCCGATCGCCCAGCGGCGACCGTGCGGCACCCGATCCAGCAGCGGCCCGATCAGCGGCGCCACCACCGCGAACGGCAGCAGGGTCAGCCCGAGGAACTGCAGGACCTGGGTGCGCGCCTGGTCGGTGGGCACCTGGAAGAACAGCGTGCCGGCCAGCGAGATCGCGACCGCGGCGTCGCCGGCAGCGTTGAACGCGTGCAGCTCGATGACCCGCGACAGCCCGCTGGCTCCCGCGCCCTCGGCGTGCGTGGCCCGGCGGGCCTGCCGCAGCGTGTAGGAGGCGCCGTGCCCGGTCGCGACCCCGGCCCGTCGGCTGCCGCGCCAGGTGGCCGCCCCGGCCCGGAGCAGCCCGCGGCCCGTGACCACCGCGGCGCGCCCGGTGCCGCGGGCGGTCGCGCGCGCCGCCCGGCCCGCGCGCACGGCCCGGGAGCTCCCCGGGGCCGGCGCGGGGTCGTCGTACTGCTCCCGCTCGGTGCCGAGGCGCTCGTCCGGACCTGACCGCGGGCGCCGCATGGGTCCATCTTGCCCGCAACGCGCCCGGGGGCCGGGACTTCCTCGCCCCGGCGCGACAAAGCCGCCGCTGTTAAGGAACAATCCACCGCGTGATGACTGCCACCAGGACCGTGAAGCCCGACACCGTCGGCGTCCGCGCGGTCGACGCCGCGCGCGACGCACTGCTGGAGTCGGTCGACGTCACCGACATCGGCGCGCACCTGGGGCACCAGGCCGAGGACGAGCGGGTCGTCACCCACTACTTCGAGTGCATCCGCAGCGGCTACCGCGGCTGGCGCTGGGCGGTCACCGTGGCGCGGGCGCCGCGGCAGAAGACCGTCACCGTCGACGAGATCGTGCTGCTGCCCGGCGACGAGTCGATCGTCGCCCCCGCGTGGGTGCCGTGGCGCGAGCGGATCCAGCCCGGTGACCTCGGTCCCGGCGACCTGCTGCCCACCGACGACGACGACCCGCGGCTGGTGCCCGGCTACACCGCCGGCGACGAGATCGTGGACGTCGACAGCGTGAAGGAGACCGCCGACGAGATCGGCCTCGGCCGCAGCCGGGTGCTCTCGCTCGAGGGCCGCGAGCTCGCCGCGCAGCGCTGGTACGACGGCAGCCACGGCCCCGAGGCGCCGATCGCGCAGTCGGCTCCGGGCAACTGCGGCTCCTGCGGCTTCCTGGTCCAGCTGGCCGGCCCGCTCGCCCGGGTGTTCGGCGTGTGCGCCAACGCCTACGCCAACGACGACGGCCGGGTGGTCTCGCTCGACCACGGCTGCGGCGCCCACTCCGAGGCGCAGCTGGGCAAGAAGAACCTGCCCGCCCCGCTGCCCGAGCCGGTCCTGGACACGCTGTCCTGGGACGACATGGACACCTTCTAGGCGGTCTCGTCGCGCTGGTCGTGCTGAGCGGCCAGCCACTCCTGGCGGTGGTTCTTGCGGCGCCGGCAGTAGTCCCAGCCCAGCACGCCGAGGCCGAACCCGGCCAGGCAGGTCCACAGCCACCACAGCCGGTGCGTCTCCGCGAGCCGGCCGTAGAACGGCAGCAGGAGCACGAACGCCAGCAGCCACAGGCCGGAGCCGACCGCGACGGTCCGGGTGCCGTCGACGTCGAGCGGGTCGACGTCGGCCACGATGTAGGTGCGGTTGCCGATCTCGTGCGTCGTCACGGGCTGCTGCTCGGGTTCGTTCTGCACGGCCCGAACCTATCCGATCCCCGCCGAACCCCGACATCGGTCGTGGAGGTGACGGCGGTCCCAGCCGCCGTACGGCGTGATCGGGACGTAACGCGCGAGTCGGTAGGATGCCGCCTGGTCGGCTGGGGCCTCAGGTCCGGCCGATCGTGCTTCCCCGACTGAAACAGCACCCCAAAGAAAAAAGAGACCCCGTGGACAAGTTCTTCAAGATCTCCGAGCGTGGATCGACCGTCGGCCGCGAGGTCCGTGGCGGCGTCGTCACGTTCTTCACGATGGCCTACATCATCGTGCTCAACCCGCTCATCCTCGGCTTCGCGACCGACAAGTCCGGAGCCTTCCTCGGCGGCGTCAAGGCCCCGGAGAACCTGCCCCTGATCGCGGCGGGCACGGCGCTGGTGGCCGGCCTGATGACGATCCTGATGGGCGTCGTCGCCAACTACCCGCTCGCGCTGGCCACCGGCCTGGGTCTCAACGCGTTCGTGGCGTTCACGATCGCCAAGGGGATGACCTGGTCCGACGCGATGGGCCTGATCGTCATCGAGGGCCTGATCATCCTGGTCCTGGTGCTCACCGGCTTCCGGACGGCGGTCTTCCACGCCGTACCCGCGCAGCTGAAGACCGCGATCAGCGTCGGTATCGGCCTGTTCATCGCGCTGATCGGCCTGGTCGACGCGGGCTTCGTGCGCCGGATCCCCGACGCGGCGGGTACGACGGTACCGGTCCAGCTCGGGCCGGACGGGTTCCTCGGCGGCTGGCCGGTGCTGGTCTTCGCCATCGGCCTGGTGCTGGTGGTCACGCTCTACGTGCGCCGGGTCAAGGGCGCGATCCTGATCTCGATCCTGGCCACCACGGTGCTCGCGGTCGTCGTCGAGGCGATCGCCAAGATCGGCCCGATGAACGACGGGCAGGGGCACATCAACCCGCACGGCTGGAACCTCAACGTGCCCGCCGTGCCCAGCGACGTCGTGTCGATGCCGGACTTCGGCACCCTCGGCCACTTCTCGCTGCTCGGCTCGTTCCAGAGCGTGGGCGTGGTCTCCTCGGTGCTGCTGATCTTCACCCTGATGCTGGCCGACTTCTTCGACACGATGGGCACGATGACCGCGATCGGTGCGGAGGCGGGCCTGCTCGACGAGGAGGGCACCCCGCCCAACAGCCAGCGGATCCTGGTCGTCGACTCGATCGCCGCCGCCGCCGGTGGTGCCGCGGGCGTCTCGTCGAACACGTCCTACATCGAGTCCGCGTCGGGCGTCGGCGAGGGTGCGCGCACCGGCCTGGCCAGCGTGGTCACCGGCCTGTGCTTCCTGCTGGCCACGGTGTTCTCGCCGCTGGTCAAGATCATCCCCAACGAGGCGGCCGTCCCCGCCCTGGTGCTGGTCGGCTTCCTGATGATGCAGCAGGTCAAGAACATCGACTGGGACGACCTCGAGATCGCGATCCCGGCGTTCCTGACGATCGTGCTGATGCCGTTCACCTACTCCATCTCGGTGGGCATCGGCGCCGGCTTCGTCGCCTACACCGTCATCAAGGTGGTCCGCGGCCACGCGAAGGCCGTGCACCCGCTGATGTGGCTGGTCTCGGTGCTCTTCGTCGTCTACTTCGCGATCGAGCCCCTCAAGCAGCTGCTCGGCGTGAGCTGACCCCCACCCCGATTCGTCTGCGACCTAGGCGGGAGTTTCCGCAGGCAGGTCGCAGACGAATCGGTGTTTGATGGGGGCATGACGCGGGTGATCGAGGCGCGAGGGCTGGTCAAGACGTTCGGCAGGACCGTGGCCCTCGACGGCCTCGACCTGCACGTCGCGGCCGGTGAGGTGCACGGCTTCCTGGGGCCCAACGGCTCCGGCAAGTCCACGACGATCCGGGTGCTGCTCGGGCTGCTGCGCCCCGACGCGGGCCAGGTGCGCCTGCTCGACGGCGACCCGTGGCGCGACGCCGCGACCCTGCACCGGCGGCTGGCCTACGTGCCGGGCGACGTCAGCCTGTGGCCCAACCTCTCCGGGGGCGAGGTCATCGACCTGCTCGGACGGCTGCGCGGCGGGCTCGACCAGGGACGCCGTACGGACCTGTTGGAGCGGTTCGACCTCGACCCGGCCAAGAAGTGCCGCAGCTACAGCAAGGGCAACCGGCAGAAGGTCGCGCTGGTCGCGGCGCTGGCCTCGGACGTCGAGCTGCTGCTGCTCGACGAGCCGACGTCCGGGCTCGACCCGCTGATGGAGGCGGTCTTCGAGGACTGCATCCGTACGGCGTCCGGTGCCGGACGCACGGTGCTGCTGTCGAGCCACATCCTGTCCGAGGTCGAGGCGCTGTGCGACCGGGTGAGCATCATCCGCGCCGGCCGCACGGTGCAGTCCGGGACACTGAGCGAGCTGCGGCACCTGACCCGCACCAGGGTGGTCGCCGAGACCGCGGACCCGGCCGACTCGCTGGCGGGCGTCGCCGGCGTCGCGAACCTGCGGCGCCACGACGGCCGGGTCAGCTTCGACGTCGACACCGACCACCTCGACGACGCGCTGCGGCACCTCGTCGGGCTCGGGGTGCGCTCGCTGGTCAGCCACCCGCCGACGCTGGAGGAGCTGTTCCTGCGGCAGTACGGCGACGTGGTGCCGGCCAGCAACGGGGGTCCCGGGTGAGGGGCGTCGAGGGCACGGTCGGCCTGGCCCGGCTGGCGCTGCGCCGGGACCGGGTCCGGCTGCCGCTGTGGCTGGTCGGCGTCGCCGGGGTGACCTACGGGTCGGGGGCTGCCATGGGCACCACGTTCCCGACCCAGTCCGCGATCGACGCCTACGCCGCGTCGGTGGCCTCCTCGCCGGCCGTGGTCGCGATGTCGGGGCCGCCGATCGCGCTCGACACGCTGCCGGGCATCGTGCTGAACAAGATCGAGCTCGTGACCGTCGTCGGCGTCTGCGTGATGGCCGCGTTGACCGTGGTCCGCCACTCCCGCGCGGAGGAGGAGGCGGGCCGCACGGAGCTGCTGCGGTCCGGTGAGGTCGGCCGGCACGCCGGGGGACTGGCCGCGCTGCTCGTCGCGGGCGGGGCGTCGGTGCTGCTCGGGCTGGTGGTGGCGCTCGGCCTGGTCGGCGCCGCGGTGCCGGGCCGCTCCGCGCTGCTGTACGGCGCCGGGACGGCCGGCCTCGGGGTGGTGGTGGCCGCGGCCACGCTGTGCCTGGCGCAGCTGTTCGTGCACGCCCGGGCCGCGACCGGTGCAGCGCTGGCCCTGGTGGGCGTCGCCTACGTGCTGCGCGCGGCCGGAGACGTGCGCGGTGATGCGTTGGTGTGGCTCTCCCCGGTCGGCTGGTCGCAGGCCACGCACGTGCTCGGCGCGGAACGCTGGTGGCCGCTGCTGGTGTGCCTCGGCGCGGCGATCGCCCTTGCCTGGTTGGCATTCCGACTCTCCGGGGTGCGGGACGTGGGAGCGGGACTCGTTGCACCCCGGCCCGGTGCCCCGGTCGGTGGGCGGCTGATGTCGAGCGCGTTCGGGCTGGCTGTGCGCCAGCAGCGTGGTGCCGTGGTCGCGTGGGCCGTCGGCGTGCTCGCGCTGGCGGTGGCCGAGGGGTCGCTGGCGGACGTGGTGCAGTCGTTGGCGCGTGACAACCCGACCCTCGAGAAGTACCTCAACGCCACCGGTCAGGGCTCGCTGGTGGACGCCTACCTGTCCACGATCCTGCTGGTGCTCGGCCTGCTCACCGCTGCCTTCGCGGTGTCGGCGACCGCGCGCCTGCGTGCCGAGGAGACGTCGGACCGGCTGGAGGCGCTGCTGGCCACGGGCCTGTCCCGCAGCCGCTGGCTGTTCTCCGGCCTCGCGGTGGTCGGCCTGGGCGCGGTGCTGGTGCTGCTGCTCGGCGGCCTCGGGCTCGGGCTGTCCTACGCGGTCGCGACCGGCGACGGGGGAGCGGTGCTGCGGCTGCCGGTCGAGGTGCTGGTCTACCTCCCCGCCGTGCTCGCCCTCGTCGCACTGGCCGTGCTGGTGCTCGGCTGGCGTCCGTCCTGGGGCGGGGTGCCGTGGGCCGCGCTCGGCCTCTGCTTCGTGCTCGGCTGGCTCGGCTCGCTGCTCGGCCTCCCGTCGTGGGTACTCGAGGTCTCGCCGTTCGGCGCCGCGCCGCTGCTGCCCCTGCAGCCGATGCAGTGGACCGGCCCGGTGCTGACGGCCCTGGTCGCCGTACTCCTGGCGGGGGTGGGGTGGCTCGGCCTGCTGCGCCGCGACATCCGTTGAGTAGGCGCTGACCCGCCGTTGACAGGGCGCTGCCCCGCATCGGCGACGGGGCGAGCGCCTACTCGATGGCGGGGGAGCGCCTACTCAACGGACGTGGGGAAATAGTTAGCGGGGCTAATGAGTTATGCTCACGATATGACCCCGTCCATGACCGAGAAGGTCGCCCGCTCGGACAGCGGGCTCGCGTCGGCGCTGCGGATCTCCGTGGCGCGGCTGAGCCGGCGGCTGCGCAGCGAGCGCGACCCGGACAACGAGCTGCTCCCGGTGGGGCAGCTCTCGGCGCTGCGGTCGCTGTTCCGCAACGGGCCCTGCTCGGTCGGCGAGCTCGCCGGGATCGAGCGGGTCCAGCCGCCGTCGATGACGCGCACCGTGAACTGCCTGGTCGAGGGCGGCTACGCCGAGCGGCGCCGCCACGAGACCGACGGGCGGCAGGTGGTGATCGCCCTGTCCGAGAAGGGTGAGGCGACGCTCGTGGCCGACCGGAAGCGGCGTGACGCGTGGCTGGCGCACCGGCTGCGCGAGCTCACTCCCGACGAACGAGACCTGCTGCGCAAGGCAGCGCCCATCATCGAAAGGCTGGCCCACGCTTGAGCCCGACGTTCCGTGCGCTGAGGAACCCCAACTACCGCCTCTATGCCACCGGCGGGGTGATCAGCAACACCGGGACGTGGATGCAGCGGGTCGCGCAGGACTGGCTGGTCCTGCACCTGCACGACAGCACCATCACCCCGAGCGTCGCGCTCGGCATCACGACGGGCCTGCAGTTCCTGCCGATCCTGCTCTTCTCGGCCTACGCCGGCCTGGTGGCCGACCGGTTCCCGAAGCGCCGGATGCTCCAGGTCACCCAGCTGTGGCTCGCGGCGTCCGCGCTGCTGCTCGGCGTCCTCGCGGTCACCGGTGAGGCGCGCACCTGGATGGTGTTCGCGCTGGCGTTCGTGTTCGGCTGCGGGGCCGCGTTCGACGCCCCCGCGCGGCAGTCGTTCGTCTCCGAGATGGTCGGCCCCGACGACCTCGCCAACGCCGTTGGCCTCAACTCCGCCTCCTTCAACCTGGCCCGCCTGGTCGGTCCCGCCGTCGCCGGCCTGATGATCGCCGCGCTCGGCTCCGGCGTCCAGGCCACGGGCGTCGTGATCCTGCTCAACGGCGCCTCCTACGCCGCGGTGATCCTCGCCCTGCAACGCATGGACGAAGCCACCCTCGACTCGCCGGACCGGCCGCCGCGCACGCCAGGGATGGTCCGCGACGGGCTGCGCTACGTGCGCAGCCGGCCCGACATCATGCTGATCCTCGCGGTCGTCTTCTTCGTCGGCACGTTCGGGATGAACTTCCAGATGACCTCCGCACTGATGGCTACCCGGGTCTATGACAAGGGCGCCGGGGAGTACGGCGTCCTGGGCACGTTCCTGGCGGTCGGGTCGCTCACCGGCGCGCTGCTCGGCGCCCGCCGGATCGGCCGGCCGCGGCAGAAGCTCGTGGTGGTCATGGCGGTGGTCTTCGGGCTGGTCGAGGTCGCGGCCGGACTGATGCCGACCTATCTCACCTTCGCCCTGACCGCTCCGCTGCTGGGCCTGTCGGTGCTGACCATGATCAACGCCGCGAACACCTCGGTGCAGCTGAGCGCGACGCCGCTGATGCGGGGGCGCGTGATGGCGCTCTACATGATGATCTTCCAGGGCGGCACGCCGTTCGGTGCGCCCGTCGTGGGCTGGGTCGGCGACGCGTTCGGGGCTCGCTGGACGCTCGTCGGGGGTGGCCTCATCACGATCGCCGGGACCCTCGTCGCGGCCGCGATCTACCTCGCCGCGGGCCGTCGGCGGGCGGCCGAGGCGGGCCTGGTCGCCGTACGGACCTAGAGCCGCCGCTCCAGCACCTGGCCCGGCCAGTCGCCCACGTCGAACGTGACGGTGCGGCGGTAGCCCGCGGCCTCGTAGTAGCGCACCAGTGCGCCGTCGTTGCCGGCGAAGCAGTCCACCCGCAGCAGGTCCGCGCCCCGGGCCCGTGCCTGCTCGTCGGCGACGTCGAGCAGCAGCCGGCCCGCGCCTCTGGCCTGCGGGCTGCGTGCGGTGACCAGCGCGACGACGTACACCTCGTCCGCGACGGCCGGCAGCACGTAGGACGGCGCGTCCCCGAGCACCAGCGCCCCCACCGGCTCGCCGGCGTTCTCGCACAGGTGCAGGCCGTCCCCGGCGGCCCAGCGCGCGACCGCGTCGACCCGTTGGGGCTCGGCGGAGAACGGGGTCGTGCCCCACTGGCTGCTCAGTCCGGCCCCGACCTGCCAGCGCACGGCGGCGTCGAACAGGCCCAGGACGGTGTCGGTGTCGGCGGCGGAGCCCCGACGGATCTGGAACGGCATGCGCCGCAAACTACCGCCGGGGCGTCACTGGGTCAGGCGGACTCGAACCAGGGCTTGTGCAGGTCGAGGTAGCGCACGTCGCTCATCGCGCTCTCCAGGCCCTGTGCCACCTCCGGCGGCATCTCCTTCTTCTCGCCCTCGCGGGCGGCGGCCTCGCTGGTGAAGGCGATCGTCTCGGTGAACGACCCGTCGGCCTCGATGGCCAGGGTGCCGCCGAGGATCTCGGGACGCTCGCGGTGCAGGGTCTCGGTGTCGGCCATCAGCTGCTTGAGCCGTGCGGGGTCGTTGACCCTGCCCTGGATGATCTGCACGAAGCCGGCGTCGTCGGAGCCGCCGTCCATCATCAGCGTCACGTCGTCGCAGTCGTGGAAGGTGACCGGGCCGTCCATCAGCGCCATCATCTTCTCCGCCCACGCGGTCTGCTCGGGACGGGCCGAGTTGGCCATCGCCTTGTCGCGGGTCTCGAAGCGGACCACGCCGACGAATTGGTGGTCGTCGGTGAAGCCGTAGGTGCCGCCGAGGAAGCCGGTGTCGGCACGCTCGCCGACCTCGGTCCGCCAGCTCTGGGCGAGGGCGCGGAGCTCGTCCTCGCGGGTGCACGGGCCCTGGATGATCTGGATGAACACGGTGACCTCCTGCGGGTTCTGACCTCGTTCGGCCGCTTCCGGGCGGAAGTGGTCGCATGTCCACTCGCGACGCTAGGACGGGGTCCGCGGCCGGTCCATAGCGCGATCGGGTCGTCCGATTCGTCCCGGGCGCCGGGGGATAAACTCGGGCCCCATGAACCCCCGCTACCGACGCATGGTGATCCCGGGCGCCCTGGTGGGGCTGATCCTCATCGTGGCCGTCGCCGCACTGCTGAAGGGCTGACCGCCATGCCTGCCGAGCCGCTGCTCCGCGCCCTGACCCGGATGCGCGGGCTGGTCCTCGACGACCAGGTGCTGCTGCGCGCCGTCGCCTCCGGGCGCCAGAAGGGTCAGACGCCGCGCTGGCGCCGGGTCGAGCTGCGCTACGTCGACCTGAAGGGCGGGCGGCACCTCCAGGTCACGTCGTACGACGACACCCAGGCGCACACCGCCAACCACACCGGCGACGCGGCCCGCGAAGCCGTCGACGCCCTGCTCGACGAGCCGTACGGCAACTGGCACGTGGAGACCACCACCGAGACGCACCAGGTGCGGGTCACCAAGAAGCTCGAGGCGATGGTGCACACCGCACCCCGCACCCCCGATTCGTCTGCGGATCAGGCGGAGTCTCCCGCGGAGGAGTCGCAGACGAATCGGGGTCACGACCGGAAGAAGCCGCGGCTGCTGCCCGAGGACGACCCGGTGCTGGTCGCGGTCGGCATCTCCGACGAGCAGGGCCGCGTCAAGCCGTCCCGGCAGGCGAAGTACCGCCAGGTCGAGGAGTTCCTGCGCTGCCTCGGGCCCGCGGTCGACGACGCGCTGAGCGCCGGCCGCCTGCGCACGCCCACCGAGCAGGAGCCGTTGCGGGTGGTCGACCTGGGCTGCGGCAACGCCTACCTGACGTTCGCGGCGTGGGCCTACCTGAGCCGGGTCCGCGAGCTGCCCGTGCACGTGACCGGCGTCGACGTGAAGGCCCAGTCGCGCGAGCACAGCACGGGCCTCGCCGAACGGCTCGGCATCGGCGACCAGATGACATTCGTGCAGGGCGACATCTCCACCGCCGAGCTGGCGACGGCACCGGACGTCGTACTCGCCCTGCACGCGTGCGACACCGCCACCGACGACGCGCTGGCCCGCGCGGTCGGCTGGGACGCCTCGCTGGTGCTGGCCGCGCCCTGCTGCCACCACGACGTGGCCGCGCAGCTGCGCCGGGCGCCGACGCCGGCGCCGTACTCCCTGCTGACCCGGCACGGCATCCTGCGCGAGCGGTTCGCCGACACGCTCACCGACGCGATGCGGGCGTCGGTGCTGCGGCTGGCCGGCTACCGCGTCGACGTGATCGAGTTCGTGGAGAGCCAGCACACCCCGCGCAACACGCTGCTGCGTGCGGTGCGCACCGGCGGCACTCCCCAGGCGTCGGTACGGCGCGAGCTGGACGAGCTGGTGCGGACCTGGAACGTGCACCCGGCGCTGGCGGACCTGCTCGCGGACCGGATCGGTGCCGACCAGGGCTGAGCGGGGCCTGCGCCGGCTCGTGGCGACGGGCCTGGTGGCGCTTCCGGTGCTGGCCGCCGCGCCCGCGCACGCCGACGGCCGGCTGCACGCGCACCGGGTGCTGTCGTTCGCGGACCCGCGGGTGATCGAGTCCAGCGGGCTGGTCGACGACGGACGGCTGCTGTTCACGATCAACGACTCCGGTGACGGCCCCTACGTCTACGCCGTCGACAGCCGCACCGGGCAGACCGCCGGCGTGACGACGTACTCCTCCGGCGACGTGACCGACGTCGAGGCGATCGCGCCGGGGCGCGGCGGCACCGTCTGGGTGGGGGACCTGGGCGACAACCGGGGGGACCGTGACGCGGTCGACGTCTACCGGCTCCGTCCCGCCCGGGGGACGGGGACCGTCCCGTCGACGCGCTACCGGTTCGTCTACCCCGACGGACCGCGGGACGCGGAGGCGCTGCTCGTCGACCCGCGCAGCGGCCGGCTGCTGGTGGTCTCCAAGTCCGTCTTCGGCGCGACGGTCTACCGGGCGCCGGCACGGCTGGACCCGGCCGGGATGAACCGGCTGCGCCCGTTCGCGAGCGTCGAGGGCCTGGTCACCGACGGCGCCTTCTTCCCCGACGGCCGGCACGTGGTGCTGCGCACCTACGACAGCGCGAGCACCTACACCTACCCCGACTTCGCGCTCGTCGGCACCGTCCGGCTGCCCGACCAGGACCAGGGCGAGGGGATCGCGGTCGGGCGCGACGGGCGCGTGCTGCTGTCCTCGGAGGGGCTGCACAGCCCCGTCCTGCAGGTCACGCTGCCCTCGTGGATGACCCGGCCGCCCGCGACGCGGACCGCTCCCGTGCCGCCGACGCCGAGCCCGTCCCCGCGCCCGGGCAACCTCGACCCGCCCAGCACGGTCGACGACTGGTGGCGTGCCGGGGCCGTGGGCGCCGTACTCCTCGGCGTCGGTCTGGCCGGAGCACGGCTGCTCCGGCGGCCGCGGTGATGTCCCCCGGGCGTCGCGAGCGGTAGCGTCGGCAGCAGCCGGTCCGTCCCGCGGTCCGGCCGCGAGGAAGGGGGACCGGATGCCCACCGGCGTCACGACGGAGACGGCACTGCTGCTCGACTACCTGGGCGCCCAGCGCGCACACGTGCTCGGGATCCTCGACGGGCTCGACGACGAGGCGCTGCGCCGACCCGTGCTGCCGTCGGGGTGGAGCTGCCTCGGCCTGGTCCAGCACCTGGCGCTCGACGTGGAGCAGTTCTGGTTCCGCCGCGTGGTGGCCGGCGAGACCCTCTCCGACGGTCCGCGTGACGCGTGGCAGGTCCCGGCGACCGTCTCCTCCGCCGACGTCCTCGCGACCTACCGGCGGCAGTGCGAGCTCGCCGACGCCGTCATCCGTACGACGTCCCTGGACGCCCCGCCCATGTGGTGGCCCGACTTCTTCGGCGACTACCGGATGCACGACCTGCGCGAGGTGGTGCTGCACGTGCTGGTCGAGACCGCCGCGCACGCCGGCCACCTCGACGCCGCGCGGGAGCTGATCGACGGGCGGCAGTGGCGGGTGCTCGGCTGACCGACGGTGCCGGACGCCGTACCACCGTTGCCGGTCACCTGACCGCGAAAGGTTGCGATCGCGGGCCCGCAGCGACCGTTGCCGGTCACGTGACCGAGGACTCACGAGGAACTCGGACATCTGTCGGCGCGATGGTTAACGGATCTTTACCCTGAAGTCCGGGCCATGTCGATCGGTGTGGTCTCCGCTCCGCTCCCGGAAAGACTCGACGACACGATGGCTCGCAACTCAGGACGCTTCCACTTCGACGGAGGCGCCGCCACCTACCTGGGCACCGGCATTCTGGCCGTCCTCATCACCGTCTTCACGCTGGGTTTCTGCTACCCCTTCGCCCTCGTGCTCAAGGAGCGTTGGCGAGCGAAGCACTCCTACATCGACGGCCAGCGTCTGGTGTTCACCGGATCGGCTTGGGGGCTGTTCGGCAACTGGGTCAAGTGGCTGCTGCTGTCGTTCGTGACCTTCGGCATCTACCTGTTCTGGGTCGGTCCGCGCATCGCACGATGGAAGTGGGAGCACACCGACTTCGACCCGACCTGGCGGCCGAACACGCTGGCTGCTCCGAGCCAGGTGGCCCTCCCCGGCTTTCCGGCGATGGACCCGGCCGAGAGCGCCACGCAGGACACGACTGTCGTCTGACACGTTTCCGCCGTACTCCCATCGTCGTCACGTGACCGAAAACGGGTGGCGGCCGGCCGCTGTCGCTGGCCTAGGGTGACGGCCGTGACGGAGACGACGACCGCGCTCGAGCGGCACTGGGCCTCGCCCGAGTGGCGGGCCGAGGTGCTCGCCTGGATCGACGACGCCCTTGCTGCACACGGGATTGCGCGTACTGGCGAGGTCGAGCAGCCCCGGCTGCGGATGTGGGCCACGTCGTTGACCGTGCCGACGGACCGGGGACGGTTCTGGTTCAAGGAGAACTGCCCGGGCCAGGCGTTCGAGGCCGGCCTCGTCGACGTGCTCGCGCGGCTGGTGCCCGACCAGGTGGTGCCGCCGCTCGCGGTGCAGGTCGGCCGCGGCTGGATGCTGAGCCCGGACCACGGCGCGGTGCTCGGCTCGCTCGACCGCACCGACGAGGCGATGTGGACCCGGGTCGTGACGGAGTACGCGGATCTGCAGCGCGCCACCGTTGACCACCGTGACGAGCTCGTCGGTGCCGGGCTGGACCCGGTGCTCCCGGCCGGCGCCGCGGACCACCTTGCGCACAGGTTGGACGCCCTGGGTGCGCTGCCGGTCGGGCACCCGCGGCGCATCGAGCCGGCTCTGAACAAGCGGCTGAACCGGGGGCTGCCCCGCCTCGCGGAGCTGGGCACGTTGCTGGCCGACGGGCCGGTGCCGTGCGCGCTCGACCACAACGACCTGCACCACAACAATGCGTTCTTACCGGTCGCCGGCGAGACCCGGCTGCGCTTCTTCGACTTCGGCGACGCTGTGTGGGCGCACCCGTTCGGGTCAATGCGGGTGACCCTCAACGTGATCACCGACGAGTGGAAGGTCGGCGACGACGACCCGGCCGTACGGCGGATCGTGGACGCCTACCTCGAGCGGTGGAGCGACCTGGCCCCGGTCGCCGAGCTACGTCCGTTGTTCGACGCCGCGCTGGTGCTGGCGCGGCTGCACCGCTTCGTGTCCTGGGAGCGCTGCCTGGTCGACGTCCGGCCCGAGGAGATGGGCGACTGGGGCGAGTCGCCGGTGATGTGGCTCGAGCGGCTGGCTGAGGCGTTGGACGTCGCCTGACGCCGTACCTCCCATGGAAAACTGCCGCTCCCCATGGGGAAATCACCGTGGGGAGCGGCAGTTTCTCGACATACCTTGGTAAACAGCCGCCAGGTCAGAGGTGCTCGACCACGTAGTCCACGCAGGACGTGAGGGCCTCGACGTCGGCGGGGTCGATGGCGGGGAACATCGCCACCCGGAGCTGGTTGCGGCCGAGCTTGCGGTAGGGCTCCACGTCGACGATCCCGTTGGCACGCAGGGTCTTGGCCACCGCGGCGGCGTCGACGCTGTCGTCGAAGTCGATGGTGCCGATCACCAGGGAACGCTCGTCGGGGTTCGCGACGTACGGCGTGGTGTAGGCCGTCTTCTCGGCCCAGGTGTAGAGCCGCGAGGAGCTGTCGGTGGTGCGGCCGACGGCGAAGTCCAGGCCACCCTGGCCGTTGAGCCAGTCGAGCTGCTCGGCGAGCAGGAAGAGCGTCGCGAGCGACGGGGTGTTGTAGGTCTGGTTCTTGGTCGAGTTGTCGATGGCGGTGGGCAGGTCGAGGAACGCCGGCACCCAGCGGTCAGTCGCGGCGATCTCGGCGGCGCGCTCGAGCGCCTTCGGGGACATCACCGCGACGTAGAGGCCGCCGTCGGAGGCGAAGTTCTTCTGCGGCGCGAAGTAGTAGGCGTCGACCTCGGAGATGTCGACGGGCAGGCCGCCGGCGCCAGAGGTGGCGTCGACGAGGACCAGCGCGTCGTCGTCGGCGCCCGCGACCCGCTTGACCGTCGCCATCACGCCGGTCGAGGTCTCGTTGTGGGCCCAGGCGTAGACGTCGACCCCGGCCTCGGCCTGGGGCGCGGGACGGGTGCCCGTCTCGCTCGTGATGACGGTCGGCTCGCCCAGGAACGGTGCGGCCTTCGCGGCGGTGGCGAACTTCGAGGAGAACTCACCGAAGCTCAGGTGCTGGCTGCGCTCGCGGATCAGGCCGAACGTGGCCACGTCCCAGAACGCGGTCGCGCCGCCGTTGCCGAGGACGACCTCGTAGCCGTCGGGCAGGGAGAACAGCGAGGAGATGCCCTCGCGCACCCGGCCGACCAGGTTCTTCACCGGGGCCTGGCGGTGCGAGGTGCCGAGCAGGGAGGTGCCGGTGGCGGCGAGCGCCTGGAGCGCCTCCACGCGGACCTTGGAGGGGCCGGCGCCGAAACGGCCGTCGGCGGGCTTGAGCGAATCAGGGATGGTGATCGCGTCGGTCACGACGAGTACCTCGTTGGTGTCGAGTGCGAGTGACCTGACTCCGTTGTCAGAGAGCTGCCGCGCCTATTGTGTCACCGACGCCACACCGACGGGCCGAAGGGGACACATCATGGGCGCGCTCCGCCTCGAGCCGGTCCGGCTCGACCACCCGGACGCACTCGCGCTGATCGCCGAGGTCCAGCAGGAGTACGTCGTCCGCTACGGCGGCCCCGACGAGAGCCCCATCGACCCGACCATGTTCGACCCGCCGGGCGGCGCTTTCTTCGTCGGCTACCTGGGCGCGGTGCCGGTCGCCACCGGCGGCTGGAAGCGTCGCTCGGGGATCGCTGCGTTCGGACGGACGGTGCCCGCGGAGGTCAAGCGGATGTACGTCGCCCCCGCCGGTCGCAGGCAGGGCCTGGCCCGGGCCGTGCTCGCCCACCTGGAGACGACCGCCCACGCGGCCGGCGCGGACGTCATGGTCCTCGAGACGGGCACCGCGCAGCCCGAGGCGATCGCGCTCTACGAGTCGTCGGGCTACGTGCAGATCGAGAAGTTCGGCCACTACGCGTGGTCTCCGCAGTCGCGCTGCTACGGCAAGCGGCTCTGACGCGGTGGCGCTGGGCGCCCTCCTCCACCAACGGGATCGGTCAGCGGGACACGATGAGGTAGCGCTCGTCGCTGACCTCCTTGCCCCACAGCACCGGGTCGGTCAGCGGCGTCACCTGGGCCTCCCGGCCGGCTCCGACGACCAAGGCCTCGGCGTCCGCGGCGGTCAGCCCGGCGCCGGTGAACCAGAACCCCTCGACGAGCAGCAGCAGGCCACCGGGGGCGAGCAGGTCGACCCAGCGGGCCAGCCCGGCCGCCGGGTCGGGCAGCGCCCAGAGCACGTGGCGCGACAGCACCACGTCGAACCCGCCGGGCGGCAGCGGGGGAGCGGCCGCGTCACTCTGCGCGAACCTCGCGTCCACCCCTGCGGCCCGGGCCTTCGCGCGGGCCCGGTCGACCATCTCGCCGGACAGGTCGACGCCCTTGACGTCGTACCCCTCCTCGGCGAGCAGCACCGACAGTGACCCGGTGCCGCAGCCGAGGTCGGCGACCCGGGCTGGCGCGGGCGGCAGGTGGGCGAGCAGCAGCTCGCGCCAGGCCGCACGGGTCGCCGGGTCGCGCAGGCCGTGGTCGGGCTCGTCGTCGAAGGTCGGCGCCTCGGCGTCCCAGGACGCGCGGATCTCGTCGGTGCTCATGGCAAGAACCTAGGGGAGTCCACCGACGCTCCGACGTGGATCGAGCCCGCCGAGAGATCTCGACGGGCTCGATCCACGGGGACAGTCAGGCCCAGGCGGAGTTCCAGCCGTCGACCTCGTCGGCCTTGCGGGCCGCGGGGCCGGCGTAGACGGCCGACGGGCGGATCAGCCGGCCGGTCTTCTTCTGCTCCAGGATGTGCGCGGACCAGCCACCGGTGCGGGCGCACGTGAACATCGAGGTGAACATGGTCGGCGGCACCTCGGCGAAGTCGAGGACGATCGCGGCCCAGAACTCCACGTTGGTCTCGAGCACCCGGTCGGGGCGGCGCTCGCGGAGCTCGGCCAGCGCGGCCTTCTCGAGCTCCTCGGCGACCTGGTAGCGCGGGGCGTCGAGCTCCTTGGCGGTACGGCGCAGCACCCGGGCGCGCGGGTCCTCGGCCCGGTAGACCCGGTGCCCGAAGCCCATCAGGCGCTCCTTGTTGTCGAGCAGCTCCTTGACGTAGCCGCGCGCGTCGCCGCGCTTCTCGACCTCCTCGATCATGCCGAGCACGCGCGAGGGGGCACCGCCGTGCAGCGGACCGCTCATCGCGCCGATGGCGCCGGAGAAGGCGGCCGCGACGTCCGCGCCCGTCGAGGTGATCACGCGTGCGGTGAACGTGGAGGCGTTCATGCCGTGCTCGGCCGCGGAGGACCAGTAGGCGTCGATCGCCTTGACGTGCTTGGGGTCCGCCTCGCCCTTCCAGCGGATCAGGAACTTCTCGGCCAGGGTCGCGCCCTGGTCGACGACCGACTGCGGGACCACGGGCTGGTGCAGGCCGCGTGCCGACTGGGCCGCGTAGGACAGCACCATGACGGCGACCCGGGACAGGTCCGCGCGGGCCTGCTCGTCGCTGATGTCGTAGGTCTGGCGGAACCCGAAGGCCGGCGCCAGCATCGCGATCGCTGCCTGGACGTCGACGCGGACGTCACCGGTGTGCACCGGGATGTTGTAGGCCTCGGCCGGCGGCAGGCCGGGGGTGTAGGAGCCGTCGATCAGCAGCCCCCAGATGTTCTCGAAGGGCACCCGCCCGACGATGTCCTCGATGTCGACGCCGCGGTAGCGAAGCGCGGACCCCTCCTTGTCCGGCTCGGCGATCTGGGTCTCGAAGGCGACCACGCCCTCCAGTCCGTGCTGGACCTCCGCCATCTGCGACTCCTTCGTCTCGTTTTCTCAAACTGACTCATCATGCCCCCCTGCGTGGCGGCCATGCACCTCGGGAGGGCGTGGAAAACCTCACGCTAGGTTCGGGGGCATGAACGCGTACGACGACCTGGGGGCGTTGCGGCACGACTACGCCGCCGGCGGGCTCGCCGAGACCGACCTCGAGCCGGACCCGGTGGCCATGTTCCGGCGCTGGATGCACGACGCGGTGACCGCGGGTCTGCACGAGCCCAACGCGATGGTCGTCGCGTCGGTCTCCGCGGCCGGTGACCCGTCGATGCGGATGGTGCTGCTCAAGGGGCTCGACGACGGTTTCGTGTTCTTCACCAACTACGAGTCCCGCAAGGGCGGGGAGCTGCTGGCCCACGACGGCTGCGCGCTGCTGTTCCCCTGGCACGACCTCGAGCGTCAGGTCCGCGTCGAGGGGCGTGCCACCCGGCTCACGGAGGCCGAGAACGCTGCCTACTTCGCCACCCGGCCGCGGGCCTCGCAGGTCGGTGCCTGGGCGTCGCCGCAGTCGCGGGTGGTGGCCTCCCGCGACGAGCTCGACGAGCGCTACGCCGAGGCGCAGGCGCGCTTCGGCGAGGGGGGCGACGTGCCCCTGCCGCCCTACTGGGGAGGCTTCCGGGTGGTGCCGGCCACCGTCGAGTTCTGGCAGGGGCGGCGCGGCCGGATGCACGACCGGCTCCGCTACGTGCGCGCCGCATCGGGGTGGTCGGTCGAGCGGCTCGCCCCGTGACGGGGGCGCTCGTCGGGGTGCTCGTGGGCGCCCTGCTCGGGGTCGTGAGCGTCGTACGACGCAGGCGGCGGGTCCGGCGCGACCTCGCGCACGCCCTGGCGGGGGAGCGGTCCCTGCTCGCGGACCTCGCCGTGGACGCGCCGTCCCGTCCGGCGGTCGAGCTGCGGGTGCGGCTGATGGCGGGCGCCCTCGACGGGACCGCGATGGCCACGGGTACCCGGGCGCTCGTGCTGCGGTTCCTGGCCGTCTACGTGGTCGCGTCGGTGGCGCTGGCCCTCGCGACGCTGTTCTACGTGGCCCAGGGGGACGCCGCACCTGCGGGCGTCGCGGGCCTGCTGCTCGGCTTCGGGCTGGCCCGAGCCGGGGACGCCGTACGGCGGCTGCTGCGGATGCGGCACGTCGTCGACGTGCTCGACCCGGCGGGCGCCACGCCGCGGCCCGGACTGACGACTCAACACGTCCGGAGTGACGACTCAACACGTCCGGAGTGACGACTCAACGAAAAGCGGTGGTGAGTGAGTGCTCACTCACTTAGGATCGGGGGCATGACGCCCCGCGCTGCACCGATGAGCCCCGACGACCGCCGTCGCACCATCATCGACGCCGCCCGGCCGCTGCTGCTCGAGCACGGCGACCGGCTGACCACGCGCGCCATCGCGGACGCGGCCGGCATCGCGGAGGGCACGATCTTCCGGGTCTTCCCCGACAAGGACGCGCTGCTGCACGCGGTCGCCGCCGACACCCTCGACCCGCCGGACGGGCGGGAGAAGCTGCTGGCCGCGCTCGAGGGGGTCGCCGACCTGCCGACGAAGGTGCGGGTCACCGCCGAGCTGATGCTGCGCCGCTCCGACCAGGTCGTCGCCGTGATGATGGCGCTGCGCAAGCACTGGATGTCCGACGGCCGCGCGCACGCCGCCGAGGACAAGCTCGGGCCGCCGCAGTTCGTGGTCGACGCCCACCGCGCCCTGCTCGAGCGGCTCACCGAGGTCTTCGAACCGCACGCCGACGAGCTCCGGGTCGCCCCGCGCCGGGCCGCCCTGCTGCTGCGCACGCTCGTGCTCGGCTCCCGCAACCCCGGTGTCCGGCCCGAGGACCGGCTCACCGCCGACGACGTCGCCGACGTCCTGCTCCACGGCATCCACCGACCTGCCCACCAGGGGGACCCATGTTGACCAGGCTGATGCAGGTGCTGCGGCACTACCTGGCGCCGTACCGCCTGCCGCTGCTGCTCATCGTCGGGCTGCAGTTCGTCGCCACGTTGGCGGCGCTCTACCTGCCGCACCTCAACGCCGACATCATCGACGGCGGCGTCGCCAAGGGCGACACCGGCTACATCCTGCACACCGGCGCGGTGATGCTCGGCGTCTCGCTGGTGCAGATCGTGTGCAGCGTCTCGGCGGTCTACGTCGGCGCGCGTACGGCGATGGGCTTCGGTCGCGACCTGCGCGGCTCGATCTTCCACCGGGTCGGCTCGTTCTCGGGCCGCGAGGTGGGCCGGTTCGGTGCGCCGTCGCTGATCACCCGCACCACCAACGACGTCCAGCAGGTGCAGATGCTGGTGCTGATGAGCGCCACGATGATGGTCGCGGCGCCGATCATGATGGTCGGCGGCATCATCATGGCGATGCGCGAGGACCTCGGCCTGTCCTGGCTGCTCGCCGTCTGCGTGCCGGCACTCATCCTCGCCGTCGTGCTGATCGTGACCCGGATGGTGCCGGGCTTCCGCAAGATGCAGACCCGCATCGACGCCGTGAACCGGATCCTGCGTGAGCAGATCAGCGGCATCCGCGTGGTCCGCGCGTTCGTCCGGGAGCCCTTCGAGGCCAAGCGTTTCGGGGAGGCCAACGCCGAGCTCACCGCGGTCGCGACCACCACGGGCCGCTGGATGGCCACGATGTTCCCCAGCGTGATGCTGATCCTCAACGTCTCGATCGTCGGGGTGCTGTGGTTCGGCGGGCACCGCGTCGACAACGGACAGATGCAGATCGGCTCGCTGACCGCGTTCATGTCCTACCTGATGCAGATCCTGATGTCGGTGATGATGGCGACGTTCATGCTGGTGATGGTGCCGCGCGCCGCGGTCTGCGCCGACCGGATCACCGAGGTCCTCGACACCGACTCCTCGGTCGTGCCGCCCGCCGCTGCCGTCACCACCGTCGACCGGCACGGCCACCTCGACCTCGACAACGTCGGGTTCTCCTACCCGGGCGCCGAGGCGCCGGTTCTGCGCGGGGTCTCCCTGACCGCGCGGCCGGGCCGGACCGTGGCCGTGATCGGCTCGACCGGCGCCGGCAAGTCGACGCTGGTCAGCCTGGTGCCGCGGCTGTTCGACGTCACCTCCGGCAGCGTGCACGTCGACGGCGTGGACGTCCGCGACCTCGACCCGGACCTGCTGTGCAGCCGCATCGGCCTGGTGCCCCAGAAGGCCTACCTGTTCACCGGGACGGTCGCCTCCAACCTGCGCTACGGCAAGCCCGACGCCACCGAGGAGGAGATGTGGGCCGCGCTCGAGGTGGCGCAGGCGCGTGACTTCGTCGAGGCGATGCCCGAGGGCCTCGAGGCGCCGATCACCCAGGGCGGCACCAACGTCTCCGGCGGCCAGCGGCAGCGGCTCGCGATCGCCCGCGCGGTGATCCGGCAGCCCGAGATCTACCTGTTCGACGACTCGTTCTCGGCGCTCGACGTGGCCACCGACGCCCGGCTGCGTGCCGCGCTGCGGCCGGTGACCGCCGACGCGACCGTGCTGATCGTCGCCCAGCGGGTGTCCACGATCGTCGACGCCGACGAGATCGTGGTGCTCGAGGAGGGCGCGGTCGTCGGCCGCGGACGGCACGACGAGCTGCTGGAGACCTGTCCGACCTACGAGGAGATCGTCGCCTCGCAGCTGAGCGCGGAGGACGCGGCATGAGCGGGACCAACGGGCGTGGTCTCGAGACGGGCGCTGCGCGCCCTGCTCGACCGACGAACGGCGCGATGAAGGTGACCGAGCGGGTGCAGGCCGGGCCCGGCCCGGGCCGCGGGCCGTTCGGCGGCGGCATGGTCGGCCAGAAGTCGATGGACTTCGGGCCGTCCGCGCGCCGGCTGGTGGCACGGATGCGTCCCGAGCGGGGCAAGGCGCTGGCCGTGGTCGCGCTCGCGGTGCTCTCGGTGGGCTTCGCGGTCACCGGGCCGAAGATCCTCGGTCACGCGACCAACCTGATCTTCGCGGGCCTCTTCGGCCGCCGGATCCCCGCAGGGGTCAGCAAGGCCGACGCGGTCGCACAGCTGCGCGAGTCCGGGCAGGACCGGATCGCCGACATGCTCGCCGCGATGGACCACGTCGTGCCGGGGCACGGCGTCGACTTCACCGCGCTCGCGGGCGTGCTCTTCTTCGCCCTCGCGGTCTACGTCGCCTCCTCCGTGGCTGCGTGGCTGCAGGGCTTCCTGCTCAACGACGTGGTGCAGAAGACCGTGCTGCGGATGCGCGAGGACGTCGAGCAGAAGATCAACCGGCTGCCGCTGCGCTACTTCGACAAGCAGCCGCGCGGCGAGCTGCTGAGCCGGGTCACCAACGACATCGACAACATCAGCCAGACGCTGCAGCAGACCATGAGCCAGCTGATGCAGTCGCTGCTCACCGTCATCGGCGTGCTCGCGATGATGTTCTGGATCTCGCCGCTGCTGGCCCTGGTCGCGCTGGTCACCGTCCCGGTCACGATGGTCGTCACCGGCGCGATCATGAAGCGCTCGCAGGGGATGTTCATCGACCAGTGGCGCCGTACCGGAGCCCTCAACGCGCACATCGAGGAGGCCTTCACCGGCCACGCGCTGGTCACCGTCTTCGGTCGCCGCGCCGAGGTCGAGAAGGTCTTCGCCGACCAGAACGACGAGCTGTTCAAGGCCTCGTTCGGCGCGCAGTTCGTCAGCGGCCTGATCATGCCGATGATGATGTTCCTGGGGAACATCAACTACGTCGTCGTCGCCGTGCTCGGTGGGCTGCGGGTCGCCAGCGGCACCATGAGCCTCGGTGACGTGCAGGCGTTCATCCAGTACTCCCGCCAGTTCACCCAGCCGCTCACCCAGGTCGCCTCGATGATGAACCTGCTGCAGTCCGGCGTCGCCTCCGCGGAGCGGGTCTTCGAGCTGCTCGACGCCGAGGAGGAGCCCGTCGAGGGCGCCGCGGCGCTCACCGTCGGTGGCCGCGGCGAGGTCGCGTTCCACCGCGTCTCCTTCCGGTACGACGCCGACCGGCCGCTCATCGAGGACCTCTCGCTGCTCGCCCGCCCCGGCCAGACGGTCGCGATCGTCGGCCCCACCGGCGCCGGCAAGACCACGCTGGTCAACCTGGTGATGCGCTTCTACGACGTCGACGCCGGCCGGATCACCCTCGACGGCGTGGACGTGGCGACGATTCCGCGCGGCGACCTGCGCGGCCGGATCGGGATGGTGCTCCAGGACGCGTGGCTGTTCGAGGGCACGATCCGCGACAACATCGCCTACGGGCGCCCGGACGCCAGCGAGGAGGAGATCCTCGAGGCGGCGCGGGCCACGTTCGTGGACCGGTTCGTGCACAACCTGCCCGACGGCTACGACACCGTGATCGACGAGGAGGGCTCCAACATCAGCGCCGGCGAGCGGCAGCTGGTCACGATCGCCCGGGCGTTCCTCGCCGACCCGGCGCTGCTGATCCTCGACGAGGCCACCAGCTCCGTGGACACCCGCACCGAGCTGCTGCTCCAGCACGCGATGGCGGCGCTGCGCACCGACCGGACCAGCTTCGTGATCGCGCACCGGCTCTCCACGATCCGTGACGCCGACCTGATCCTGGTGATGGAGGACGGCCGGATCGTCGAGCAGGGCAGCCACGAGGAGCTGCTGGTCCGCGACGGTGCCTACGCGGCCCTCTACCAGGCGCAGTTCGCCGCCCCGGCCACGGACGCCGCGGTCACCGCCGACGCGCTGGCCTGAAGTCAGGTTCGGGTCAGGTTCCCCGACTAGGCTCGGCAACCTGGCCCGACCAAGCGGGCGTCCGAGGGGAGAGCAGTGAGTCTGGGGAGCACGAGCGCCGTGGCGCGCCTGGGAGCCGGTGCAGCAGGCGCCGTACTCCTGATGACGGCGGGCTGCTCGGGCGCCGCACCCGCACGCACCACGGAGGTCGCGAGCACGCGGACGCCGAGCCACCCTGCCTCCGCGAGCCCCAGCCCCGCGGCCCCGCTGGCTGCCCGGTTCCGGCACCCGCTGCCGGGGATGCCGGCCGTGCACGGCGGCGACGTCTACGCGGCGATCGCACCCGGACGGCTCAGTCCGGCCGTCGCGGGCGACCCGTCCTACCTCTACGTGCCGAACTCCTACGGCGACCCGATCACGACCGTGATCGACCAGCGCACCCGCAAGGTCGTGCGCGTGCTGCACACCGGCTTCCTGTCCCAGCACGTGACGCCCTCCTACGACCTGCGCACGCTCTACGTCGAGGCCAGCGAGGCCAACCGGATCGTCGCGATCAACCCGGCCACCGGCCGGATCGAGAAGCGGATCCACCAGGAACGGCCCTACAACCTCTACTTCACCCCCGACGGTGCGCACGGGATCGTGATGGACGAGCAGAACGACACCATCGCGTTCACCGACCCCACCACCTTCCGCCGCGCGTCCCTGGTGCACGACCGCTCCTGCCAGGGGCCCAACCACGCCGACTTCTCGGCCAACGGCCGGTTCTTCCTGGTGACCTGCGAGTTCTCCGGCTCGCTGCTGCGGATCTCGACGACCACCCACCACGTGACCGGCCGGCTGAAGCTGCCCGCCGGCAGCAAGCCGCAGGACGTACGGCTCTCGCCCGACGGGCGCTGGTTCTACGTCGCCGACATGGACCGCGACGCGCTGCTGCGGCTGCCGTGGAACCGCCTCGAGGTGGTCGGCTCCACGATGGTGATGGGGATGCCGCACGGCATCTACCCCTCGCGCGACGGCCGCTTCCTCTACGTCTCGCAGCGGATGGCGGGCCAGGTCGCGGTGGTCTCCACACGCACCCAGCAGGTCGTGGCGCACTGGAGCGCGCCCGGCTCGCACCCCGACATGGGCGGTCTGTCCGCCGACGGAAGGACACTGTGGCTCTCGGGACGCTACGACGGCTACGTCTACGGCTGGAACACCCGCACCGGCACGCTGGTCGCGAAGATCCACGTCGGGGGCAACCCGCACGGGCTGCTCGTCTGGCCGCAGCCGGGCCGCTACTCGCTGGGCCACACCGGCAACCTCCGGTGATCCGCGCCCTGGCGGCGCTCGGCCTGGCCGCCACCCTCGCCTCGTGTACGGCGTCCGGGGACCGGCCCGGTGCGGCCGCCTCCCCGGCGCAGGCTGCGTCGACGTCGCCGACCGCCCCGTCGGCCTCGCCTGCTGCGCCGGCCACCCTGCACGTGAAGCAGCTGCGCTGGCGGCTGCCGCAGCCGCTGGCCCGGGAGGCCCTCGTCGGCACCGACCCGGCCCACCTCGTGGTGGCCGGCGGGCTCGTCGGCGCCGACTCCTCGACCGCGGACGCGTTCACCCTCGACCTGCTCACCGGCCGGCACACCGCCCTGCCCGCGATGCCGGTGCCCGTGCACGACACCGCCGGCGCCCTGGTCGGCGGACGTGGCATCGTCGTCGGCGGCGGCAACGCCAGCGAGCAGTCGGTGGTGCAGGCCCGCCACGGCAACGGCTGGCGGGTGCTCGGCCACCTGCCCGGTGCCCGATCCGACCTGACCACGGCCGTGGTGGACGGCACCGCCTACGTGCTCGGTGGCTACGACGGGACGGTCGCGGCGCTGCCCGACGTGCTCGCCAGCACCGACGGCCGGCACTGGAAGGTCGTCTCGACGATGGCGGTGCCGGTGCGCTACACGGCGACCGCCGTGCTCGGCGGCCAGGTGTGGATGTTCGGCGGCGAGAGCAACCACGCGATGCTGCGCGCCGTGCAGCGGTTCGACCCGGCCACGGGCAAGGACCGGGTGGTGGCCCGGCTGCCCCGCGGGCTCGGCCACGCCTGCGCCGTACCCCTCGGCTCCCGGATCCTGCTGGTCGGCGGCCGCACCGGGACCGACACGCTGACCGACGCGATGTGGTGGTTCGACCCGGCCACGAAGACGTTCACGCGCGCCGGCCGGCTGCCGATCCCGCTGGCGGACAGCGCCGTGCTGGTGCGCGGCAACACGGCCTGGCTGGTCGGGGGAGAGACCCCCGCGCACAGCGACCGGGTGGTCCGGCTGCGGCTCCGCTGAGACGCAGACGACCCGTGGGCGGTGCGGTGCGAGACCGCTCTCCGGTCGGACTACCGGAGCGCCCACGGGCCGGGTGACTGCTCGGAATTACCAGCGCGCACGCAACGTGCTGGTTGGTGCGCTGCTAGGAAGCAGCCACCTCACGAGTCCGCAAAGAATTCACTGCTGGACCACCTCCTTTCCCGTGTCCGACCACGGTACGGCGGGGGTCTCGTCCCGAACAAGGCATTTAGAGGTCGCGCGGACAGGGCGAAGTCGGCGGGCCGCCACCCCAGCACGCACCTGAGCACCTTCTCCTCGGTCGTCGGGACTCCGTCCCGCCTCCCTCGTCGGCGGCACTCATGCACGCACCGGGGCGACGCCCAGCTCGACAGCCCCTATCCGCGCGACCTCTTGCGGATGCGAAAGTTGGCCTGTGCAGACGGATCAGGAAGTACGGCGTTCGCGGTTCTCCCGGGCCTGGCGGGCGGTGGTCACCGACATCCGGCCGCTGCAGGTGTCGCCGCCCTACCGCCGGCTCTTCTTCGGCAACACGGTCGCCCAGCTCGGCCAGCAGATGACCAACGTCGCGGTCGCGATCCAGGTCTACGACCTGACGCACTCGTCGTTCTACGTCGGCCTGGTCGGGGTGTTCGCGCTGGTACCGCTGGTCGTGCTCGGCCTCTACGGCGGCGCGATCGCGGACGCCGTGGACCGCCGTACCCTCGCCCTCGTCGCGTCCGCGGGGCTGTGGGCGGTCTCGATCGCGCTGGCCACGCAGGCGCTGCTGCACAACGGGTCCGTGGGCGTGCTCTACGGGTGCATCGCCGTGCAGTCGGGGTTCTACGCGATCAACAACCCGGCGCGCAGCGCGATGGTGCCGCGGCTGCTCGACAAGGAGCTGCTGCCGGCAGCGGGCGCGCTCAACATGGCCTCGTTCAACCTCGGCTTCACCTTCGGCCCGATGCTCGGCGCGCTGGTGATCAGCTGGCACGGGTTCGCGGCGGCCTACCTCGTGGACGTGGCGACGTTCTCGGCCGCCTACTACGCCCTGGTGCGGATGCCGAAGATGCCGCCACTGGAGAACAGCCCGCGGGCCGGGTTGCGCTCGGTGGTCGACGGGCTGCGGTTCCTGCGCCGGGCGCCCAACCTGAGGATGACGTTCGTGCTGGACCTGTGCGCGATGGTGCTGGCGCAGCCGCGGGCGCTGTTCCCGGCGCTGGCCTACAAGGTGTTCGCGGGCGGCGCGGGCGTGGTCGGCGTGCTGCAGGCGGCGCCGGCGGCAGGTGCGGTGGTCGCGTTCCTGTTCTCGGGCTGGATCTCGCGCGTACGCCTGCAGGGACTGGCGATCGTCATCGCGATCCTGGCCTACGGCACCGTCGTCGGCGGCGTCGGGCTGACCAGCGTGCTGTGGGTCGGCGTGGTGTTCCTGGCGATGTCCGGGATGGCCGACATGGTGAGCGCCGCCTACCGGTCGACGATCCTGCAGGTCGCCGCCCCGGACCAGCTGCGCGGCCGGATCCAGGGCGTCTTCATCGTCGTGGTCGCCGGCGGTCCGCGCGCCGGCGACTTCCTGGCCGGCTCCGTCGCCTCGGCGGTGGGGGAGCGGCTCGCGCTGGTGCTCGGCGGGATCGCCTGCCTGGTGGGTGTCGGCCTGGCTTGCCTGGCCCAGCGCCGGTTCCTGGCGTACGACGCCGAGCACCCCACCCCTTGACCGCCGAGCGGGCGTGAAGGTGCACGCGGAACCTGTCGAGCGGGCGTGAAGGTGCACGCGAAACCTGCCGAGCGGGCGTGAAGGTGCACGCCCCAACCGCCGAGCGGGCATGAACTGGCGCGCGCAGCCTGCCGAGCGGTCGTGAACTGGCAGCCCGCCCTGTCATTTCACGACCGCTCGGCGGGTTCCCTGTGCAGGTTCACGCCCGCTCGGCGGGATCTATGTGCAGGTCCACGACCGCTCGGCGGGGCGAGTGGGCAGGATCACGAGCACGTATTTAGTTGCACGACGCAATTAGTTGCTACGCTGGAGGACGCCCCCCGTCGACGCGAGAGCAGAGGTCATGTCCGAGACCGCCCAGCAGTCAGCACCGCCGCAGCAGGCGGAAGGCCCCATGACGCACCGCGAGGTGCTCGAGGCGATGTCCGGCCTGCTGCTCGCGCTCTTCGTGGCGATGCTGTCCTCCACCATCGTGTCCAACGCGCTGCCGCGGATCGTGGCCGACCTGCACGGCAGCGAGTCCGGCTACACCTGGATCGTGGTCGCCACCCTGCTGACCACGACCGCCTCGACCCCGGTGTGGGGCAAGCTCGCCGACCTGTTCAGCAAGAAGGTGCTCGTCCAGTCGGCGCTGGTGATCTTCTCGATCGGCTCCGTGGTCGCCGCGCTCGCGCCGAGCATGGGCGTGCTGATCGGCGCCCGCGCGCTCCAGGGCGTCGGGGTCGGCGGCCTGACCGCGCTCGTCCAGGTCGTCATCGCCTCGATGGTCACTCCGCGCGAGCGCGGCCGCTACTCCGGCTACATCGGTGCCGTGTTCGCGGTCGCCACCGTCTCCGGCCCGCTCATCGGAGGCGTCATCGTCGACACCTCGTGGCTCGGTTGGTCGTGGTGTTTCTACGCCAACCTCCCCGTCGCGGCGATCGCGTTCGTCGTACTCCAGAAGACGCTGCACCTGAAGACCGTCCGCCGCGAGGTCACCATCGACTACGTCGGCGCCACCCTGATCGCGGCCGGCGTCTCGCTGCTGCTGGTGTGGGTCTCGCTGGCGGGCGACCAGTTCGCGTGGGGCTCGTGGACCACGGTGGCGATGGTGGCCGGTGGCCTACTGCTGCTCGCGGCTGCGGTCGTCAACGAGCTGCGCGTGCCCGAGCCGATCATCCCGATGCGGCTCTTCAAGGACCGTACGACGTCGCTGAGCGTGTTCGCCTCGGTGATGGTGGGCGTCGCGATGTTCGGCTCGACGGTCTTCCTGTCGCAGTACTTCCAGGTCTCCCGCGGGATGACCCCGACCCACGCCGGCCTGATGTCGATCGCGATGGTCGGCGGGCTCGTGGTCTCCTCGATGGGCACCGGCCGGATCATCACCCGCACCGGCACGTGGAAGCGCTACCTCGTCGGCGGCATGGTGCTGGTCATCCTCGGCCTCGGCCTACTCTCCACCATCGACGCGCACACGCCGCTCGTCCGGGTCGGCGCGTTCATGGCGGTGCTCGGCATCGGTCTCGGCGCGACCCTGCAGAACCTCGTGCTCGCCGTGCAGAACAACACCGCCCAGTCCGACATGGGCGCAGCGAGCTCGCTGGTCGCGTTCTTCCGCACGATGGGCGGCTCGATCGGTGTCTCGGCGCTCGGTGCGGCCCTGGGTCACCAGGTCAGCCGTGACGTGACCGCCGGCTTCAAGCGACTCGGCATCCCGTTGCCGGCTGGCTCCAACGGCCGCTCGGTGCCCGACCTGGCCGGCATGCCCGCGCCCGTGCGTGCGGTCATCCAGAACGCGTTCGGCGACGGTACGGCGCACCTGTTCCTGCTCGCTGCGCCCTTCGCCGTGGTAGCCCTGGTCGCGGTGCTGTTCATCCGCGAGGTGCCGCTGCGTACCACGATCGCGCGTGAGGACGAGCTCGAGCGGCTCGGCTCGGAGTCCGGCGCGGCCTGAGCCGGTCGCTGGGCGCCGTACGACGGGTGGCTGTTTACCAGGGTATGCAGGAAATCTGCCGCTCCCCATGGGGAAATCACCATGGGGAGCGGCAGTTTCTCGACATACCCTGGTAAACCGGCGGCCTACGCGGAGCGGAACCAGGCGGCGGTGTCCGGGGCGAGCCGGAGCACGCCGTCGCGGCCGCGGACGGGGTCCTCGCCGCTGGACATCAGCAGCTCCCCGGCCAGGGCGGGCAGGCGGGCGGGGCGGGTGCTGCAGTTGACGACGCAGACCAGGTCGCCGCCGCGGCGGAACGCGAGCGTGCCGCGGACCGAGTCGAGCAGCTCGACGGTGTGCTCGGCGTGGGCCGCGACCTCGCGGCGCAGCGTGAGCAGCGCCCGGTAGAACGACAGCGTCGAGGTCGGGTCGGCCTCCTGCTTCTCCACGGTCAGCTCGCCGAACGCGGGCGGCTGCGGCAGCCACGGCTGCTCGCTTCCCGGCCCGAACTCGTACGGCGGCTGGGAACCACCCCACGGGATCGGCACGCGGCAGCCGTCGCGGCCGGGCTCGCCGGTGCGGAACCACGAGGGGTCCTGCCGGTGCTCGGGGGCGACGTCGACCTGCTCGAGGCCGAGCTCCTCGCCCTGGTAGACGTAGGCGGAGCCGGGCAGCGCCATCATCGCCATCACCGCGGCGCGGGCCCGGCCCAGCCCCTGCACGCCGGAGCCGTAGCGGGTGGTGTGCCGGACCACGTCGTGGTTGGACAGCACCCAGGTCGGGGTGGCGTCGACGAGGGCGACGGCCGAGAGGGTGTCGGAGATGACCTTGCGGAACGCGGCGGCCGACCAGTCGGCGCCGAGCCAGTGGAAGTTGAACGCCTGCTGCAGCTCGTCGGGACGCACGTAGCGGGCCATCGACTCGGCCGTGTCGGTCCACGCCTCGGCGACGCTCATCCGGTCGCCGTCGTACTCCGCGAGGACCTTGTTCCAGCGCCGGTAGACGTCGTGCACCTCCGGCTGGTCCCACATCGGGTGCGGGGGCTTCTCGCCGCGGGTCTTGTCGCGCAGGTCGAACGGCTTGAACAGGCCGTGCGCCACGTCGATGCGGAAGCCGTCGACGCCCCGGTCGAGCCAGAACCGCAGCACCGACTCGAACTCGTCGCCGACCTCGTCGTTCCACCAGTTCAGGTCCGGCTGGGTGGAGTCGAACAGGTGCAGGTACCACTGGCCGTCGGCGACCCGCGTCCACGCAGGGCCGCCGAAGATCGAGGTCCAGTTGTTCGGCGGCTGGTTGCCGTCGGGGCCCTTGCCGTCGCGGAACACGTAGCGCTCGCGGACCGGCGAGGCCGGGTCGGCCAGCGCCTCGACGAACCACGGGTGCTCGTCGGAGGTGTGGTTGGGGACCACGTCGACGATCACCTTGATGCCCAGGTCGTGGGCGGTGGCGAGCATCGTGTCGAAGTCCTCGAGGCTGCCGAACAGCGGGTCGACGTCGCGGTAGTCCGCGACGTCGTAGCCGTGGTCGTGCTGCGGGGAGGTGTAGAACGGCGTGATCCACACCGAGTCCACCCCCAGCGCTGCGAGGTAGGGCAGGCGCTGACGGATGCCGGCCATGTCGCCGACCCCGTCCCCGTCGGCGTCGGCGAAGCTGCGGACGTAGATCTGGTAGCAGACGGAGTCGCGCCACCACGGCTGGTTGATTTGCACGTTCCAATCCCACGGCGTACGGGCGTCCCCTGTCAACTCGGTACGGCGGTCCCGGTCGCACTGTGGACCGGGCGGGCGACCACCCGGACCGGGCAGCCGGTCGCGGAACGCACGTAGGCAGCAAGCTCGACGGCGTGCGGGTCGTCGTCGCCGAGCACCACCAGGTCGGCGTCCGCGGCGGCGGTGGCGAGCACCTGTGCGGCCGAGCCGTCGGGGGTGGACAGGCTCACCGGCACCCGCACGTCGAGGTCCGCGACGGCGTCGACCAGCCACGCGTGCGCCCGGTAGCGCGCGTCGCGCCGGGCCCGGACCAGGTCGTGCTCGAGCGCGAGGTCCGCACGGGCCCGGCGGTCGAACGGGTGCACGACCACGACCTCGGCGCCGGCGGTGGACGCGGCGCGCAGGGCCCAGCGCACCGCCTCGGACGCGGCGGGCGTGTGCCCGCCCAGGACGACGACCTTGCTGCTCATCGGGGACCTCCAGGCGGCGACGGGGGGCGCGACCGGTGCGACGGTGCCCTCCCAGGGTGCGGGGCGGCCCCCGGTCACGATCAGGGCGCAACGGACCCACCCGTCGGGACCAAAGGCCCGGGTCGCGGCCGCCGTACCCGCTCACGATGGAGACGGAGAAGGAGGTCGCCATGGGAGCACCGGTCGAGCTGACCATCGACGAGTGCCTGGAGCTGCTGGCGGGCGGCGTGGTCGGACGGGTCGCGATGGCGACCCCGGTCGGACCACGGATCGTTCCGGTCAACTACGCGATGTACGGCGAGCAGATCGTGGTGCGGACGACGCCCTACAGCGAGCTCGGCACCTATGGCTGGAACAACGAGGTGGCCTTCGAGATCGACCACCTCGACCACTCGACGCACTCGGGCTGGAGCGTGGTGGCGGTCGGACGCGCGGAGCTGGTGGAGGACCCGCTGGTGCTGCGCGACATCCAGCGCACCTGGGACCCGCGCCCGTGGGCGACCGGGGTGCGCAACCTCTACCTCACGATCACCTGGCGGGACCTGACCGGGCGCCGGCTCGGCAGCGACTGGGCACCGAGCACGGCTGCGCGGGGCTAGAGTCCCGAAGCATGAGCGAGGCCCTGGCCGGTCCCGCCGACGGGTCGCTGGACCTGCCGGCCAACGCGCGTGCGCTTCTCGACGCCGTCGTCGCGATCAGCTCCGACCTCGACCTGCACAGCGTGCTGCTGCGGATCGTGGATTCCGCCTGCGAGATCACCGGGGCCCGCTACGGCGCGCTCGGGGTGCTCGGCACCGGTGGCGGCCTGGTCGACTTCGTGACCACCGGAGTCACGACGGAGCAGCAGCGCGCGATCGGCGAGCTGCCTCGAGGCCACGGCATCCTCGGCCTGCTCATCGATCAACCGCACCCGCTGCGCCTGCACGACCTCACGGAGCACCCGCGCTCCTACGGTTTCCCGCCGGGGCACCCGCCGATGGAGACGTTCCTGGGTGTGCCGGTGCGGATCCGCGGCACCGTGTTCGGCAACCTCTACCTGACCGAGAAGGCCGACGGCGCCGACTTCACCGAGCAGGACGAGACCCTGGTGGGGGCGCTGGCCTCCGCCGCGGGTTTCGTGATCGAGAACGCGCGGGCCTACGCCCAGAGCGAGCGCCGCCGGCTGTGGCTGGAGGCGTCGGCGCAGATCGTCGAGGCGCTGCAGCCCCCGGTGCGGGTGCAGGACGCGCTGCGCGAGATCACCATCGGGGCCCGGCGCGCGTCCGGCGCGGTGGCGGTGGCGCTGGTGCAGCGCGACCACGACGACCAGCTGGTCGCCGCGTTCGACGCGCACGCCGACTTCGACCTGGTCGGCCTCGCCGAGTCTGTCGAGGAGCACATCGTCCGGGCCCAGCGTCTGGCGGACATGGTCGTCGTACCCCGCGGCACGGAGAGCACCGTGGTGCTGGTGCCGCTGCGCCTGCACCTGTCGTCGCAGGGGGTGCTGCTGGTCGCCCTGGAGAGCGGCCGCGGTGCGCTCGAGCCGGAGGAGGCCGAGCTGCTGTCGTCGTTCGCCGACCAGGCCTCGCTGGCGCTGGACCGGGCGCAAGCCATCTCCGACCGCCAGGAGCTGATGCTGGTCGCCGACCGGGACCGGATCGCCCGCGACCTGCACGACCTGGTGATCCAGCGGCTGTTCGCGACCGGGCTGATGCTCCAGGGGGCGCGACGCTCGGCGGTCGACGAGGACGTCCGCCAGCGGATCGACGCCGCGGTCACCGACCTCGACGTGACCATCCGCGACATCCGCTCCACGATCTTCGAGCTGCAGAACGGCCCGGACCGGTCGCTGCGGGCGGAGGTGCGTGCGGTCGCGAAGGAGTACGTCCCGGTGCTCGGCTTCACGCCGCTGGTGCGCACCACCGGCCCGGTCGACAGCGCGGTGCCGTCGTCGGTGGGGGACCAGCTGCTCGCCGTACTCCGGGAGGCGCTGTCCAACGTGGCCCGGCACGCCGAGGCCGAGGCGGCGGTCGTCGAGGTCGAAGCCACCGGTGACGAGCTGCTGCTGGCGGTCACCGACAACGGCCGTGGCCTCCCCGAGGCCGGCGAGCGCCACGAGAGCGGGCTGCGCAACGTCCGGATGCGCGCCGCCGAGCACGGTGGCGAGGTCAGCCTGCGTCCCGAGGAACCGCACGGCACCCGCCTGGAGTGGCGGGTGCCGCTGTCGGGGCGGTGAGCTGCTACCGCAGCGCGGGGTAGCGGCGCACCAGGTTGGTCCGTGCCCACCGGGCGCCGAGGCCCCAGGTGTCGCCGGCCAGGGTCAGGCCCAGGACGACCATCGCGACCAGACCGATGACGTGGTCGTCGAGCACCGGGTTGTTGGCCGGCGGGAGCACCACGCTCCACATCATCAGGTAGAGCAGCGCGCCGGCCGCGGTCGCGATCCGCATGGTCACGCCGAACGTGAGCGCGACGCCGATGCCGAGCAGGCCGAGCATGAACAGCCAGTCGGCCCAGCCGTCGCCCGCGATGCTGTTGTAGAACCCCTTGAACGGGCCGTCGGCGCCGAACTTCAGGAAGCCCAGGGTCGGGCTGCCGCCGTGGATCCAGGCGGCCGGTCCGAACCTGTCGGTACTGCCGTCCTGGGCGAGGCCGGTGGCGTAGCCGAGCGCGAGCAGCTTGTCGAAGAAGGCCCACAGGAACGTGAGCCCGAAGACGATGCGCAGCGCACCGAGCGCCTGGCGTGCGCGGGTGTGGGTGACCACGTCGCGCTCGAGCATCACGTCGGCGAGGTCGGTCGGTTGACGGTGTCGGATCGTGCTCATGGTGTGCCTCCGGTGGTGGCTGGTTCCCTGCACCTCCACCGTCGCGCCACCGTGGCCTCCGCGATCAGGGCCGAGCGCCTCGTCCGCGCGGGCCCAAGGTCCCCCGACAGCGGGTCAGGAGAGGAGCTTGGAGGCCAGTACGGCGGCCTGGGTACGGCGTTCGAGGCCGAGCTTGGCCAGGATCGAGGAGACGTAGTTCTTCACCGTCTTCTCGGCCAGGAACATCCGCTCGCCGATCTGCCGGTTGGTGAGCCCCTCGGCGATCAGGGCGAGGATCTTGCGCTCCTGCTCGGTGAGCGCGGCCAGCTCGGCCGGCTCGGCGGGACCATTGCGGACCCGCTCCAGGACCCGCGCCGTGAGGGTCGGGTCGAGCAGCGACTGCCCGGCGGCGACGCTGCGCACCCCGGCGACCAGGTCCGAGGAGCCGATCTGCTTGAGCACGTAGCCGGCGGCGCCGGCCAGGATCGCGGCGAAGAGCGCCTCGTCGTCGTCGTACGACGTCAGGATGAGAGCCTTGATGGTCGGGTCGACTGAGCGCACGTCGCGGCACACGTCGATCCCGGAGCCGTCGGGCAGGCGGGCGTCGAGGATGGCCACGTGCGGTCGCAGCGCCGGGATCCGGGCGACCGCCTCCGCGGCGGTGCCGGCCTCGCCGACCACCTCGATGTCGCCCTCGGCCTCGAGCAGGTCACGCACACCACGGCGGACCACCTCGTGGTCGTCGAGCAGGAAGACGCGGATCATGTCCCCGTTCTACTCCGCGGGACGCCGTACGGGCAGGGGGACGGGCACAGTCGGGACCTAGGTCCCGGTCAGTTGAACAGCGACGGGTCGACCTGCACCCACACGTGCGCGGCGGTGGCGACCACCCGGCCGTCGCCGTCGTAGAGCGTGCTCGCGGTGAACGTCTTGCGGCCCTCGGCGCGCAGTCGCCGGCCGACCACCACGTGGGTCTCGCCGACCTCGGGGAGCGCGTCGACGCTGCAGGTCATCCGTCCCAGCACCATCGGCCGGCCCTCGAGGTCCTCCGACCAGCCGCCGACGCAGTCCAGCGCCGCCCAGGTCACCGGGACAGTCGCCTCGTCGGGCACCCACAGCGACGCGACGGTGTCCGCCCCGACCGGGCCGGGGAAGATCCGCAGCCCGTCGCCGGAAGCGCGGTCGGTTCCGCAGGCGAAGCACTCCGGGAACGGGTGCCGCCGCAGCCCGGCGTAGCCGGCCATCGCCTGCTCGGCGGTGCCGACGTCCACGCCCTCGACGGGGACGAGCTCGGTCTCCACGACCCGGGCCTGGGCGATGGCGGACCCGCCGAAGGACAGCACGGTCTCGCCGTCGGCGGTCCGCACGTCCATCGCCACCTCGAGCGGAGGCGGCTGCCGCAGCGTCACCTCGACCGTGCGGGGGTCGCCCGGGACGAGGGCGGCCAGTGCGCCGGCGGTCCAGCCGCCGTTGCCACTGCGGGCTGGCCCGCGGAAGCGGGTCGGGATGGTCAGCTCGGTGCTCATGACGTGATGCGCGCGTAGCGGTCCAACGCCTCGCGCCGCTCCTCCTGGTGGTCGACGATCGGGTCCGGGTAGCCGGCGGGCACGCCATCGGGGCTCTGCCACGGCTCGTGAACGTAGCGCCCCGCCACCTCGGCGAGCTCGGGGACCCACCGCCGCACGTAGGCGCCGTCGGGGTCGAACTTCTTGCCCTGGGTGACCGGGTTGAAGACCCGGAAGTACGGCGCCGCGTCCGTGCCGCAGCCGGCGGTCCACTGCCAGCCGTGCTGGTTGGAGGCCAGGTCGCCGTCGACGAGCCAGCGCATGAAGTGTCGCGCGCCGTGCTGCCACTCGACGTGCAGGTCCTTGACCAGGAAGCTCGCCACGATCATCCGGACCCGGTTGTGCATCCAGCCGGTGGCGCGCAGCTGCCGCATCCCGGCGTCGACGACGGGGAACCCGGTGCGGCCCTCGCGCCACGCGTCGAGGCGAGGTCCGGGGTCGTCGTACTCCATGGCGGCGAACTCGGGACGCAGGTAGTCGCGCGCGGTCTCGGGGCGCTGGGCCAGCACGTCGGCGTAGAACTCCCGCCAGGCGAGCTCCTTGCGGTAGGTCGCGGCGCCCGCGTCCGTGCGGCCGGCCAGGTCGGCCAGCATCGTGCGCGGATGGATCTCGCCCCACTTCAGGTGCACCGACATCCGGGAGGTGGTGTCGAGATCGGGGCGGTCCCGGTCGCCGTCGTAGTCCGCGAGGTGCTCGGCGACGTAGGCCTGCCAGCGCTTGCGGGCCGCGTCCTCGCCCGCGTCCGGCAGCTCGACCCCGTCCGGTGCTGCCTCGTCGGGCAGCTCCGCCGAGTCGACCTCGAGCCAGTGCCCGCCGTGCGGCGCGTCGATCGGTCCGCGCCAGCCGTGCTCGGCCCACGCCTTCGAGAACGGCGTGTAGACCTTGTAGGGCTGGCCGGAGCCGTTGAGCACCCGCCCGGGCGCGACCGCGTACGGCGACCCGGTGCGCACCAGGGCTATCCCGTGCTCGGCCAGGGCTGCCTCCACCCGGGCGTCGCGGTCGCGGCCGTAGGGGCCGAAGTCGGCGGCCACGTGCACGGTGGTGGCACCGACTTCCCGGGCCGCGCGCACCACCTCCTCGACGGGGTCGCCGTGCCGCACCGAGAGCCGCGTGTGCCGTCGGCGCAGGGACGCGTCGAGGGCGTGCAGGCTCGCGGCGAGGTAGGCGCGCCGGGGTGCGCCGGCTGGGTCCCACAGCGCCGGGTCGAGCACGAACAGGGGCAGCACACCCGCCCCGGCCGACGCCTCGACCAGGGCCGGGTTGTCCGCCAGCCGCAGGTCGCGGCGGAACCACATCACGCTCGTCGCGTCCACCGCTCCACTCTGCCAGAGCGCCGGTCAGGTCCCGGGGCGCCGTACGACACAATGGGGGAGTGAGCGACCTGATCGACACCACCGAGATGTACCTCCGCACGATCTACGAGCTCGTGGAGGAGGGCATCGTGCCGCTGCGTGCCCGGATCGCCGAGCGCCTGCACCAGAGCGGCCCGACCGTCAGCCAGACCGTCGCCCGGATGGAGCGCGACGGGCTGCTCACCGTCGAGGGCGACCGGCACCTCGAGCTCACCGAGGAGGGCACCCGGCTCGCGACGCGGGTGATGCGCAAGCACCGGCTCGCCGAGCGGCTGCTCACCGACGTGATCGGCCTGGACTGGGAGCTCGTGCACGCCGAGGCGTGCCGGTGGGAGCACGTGATGTCCGAGACCGTCGAGCGCCGGCTCATCGAGCTGCTCGGCCACCCGACCGACTCGCCCTACGGCAACCCGATCCCCGGCCTGGCCGAGCTCGGCGAGAGCGGTGACCGAGACGCCATCGCCGACCTGGTCTCCCTCGACTCCGTCGTCGGCACCGCCGAGGTGCGCGTGATGGTCCGCCGGATCTCCGAGGAGCTGCAGAAGGACGAGGTCGTGATGGGCGCCCTGCGCCGCGTCGGCGCGATGCCCGACACCACCGTCACCGTCACTGCCGGCGCCGAGGGCGTGCTGATCGGCAGCGGCGGCGAGACGGCCGAGATCGACACCGACCTCGCCGCGCACCTGTTCGTCACCCGCGTCTGAGGGCCTCGAGGAACTGCGAGGTGCCGGCCTCGACCTTGACGGTCGCCAGGTCGTCACCTCGGGTGGCGCCGCGGTTCACGATCACCACGGGCACCTCGAGCTTCGCGGCGCGGCGGACGAACCGGAAGCCCGACATCACGGTCAGCGAGGAGCCGAGCACCAGCAGGGCGCCCGCGGTGGCCGGCAGCGCGTCGACCGCGTCGAAGCAGCGCTGCACCCGCTCCTTGGGGACGTTCTCGCCGAAGAAGACCACGTCCGGCTTGAGGATCCCGCCGCAGTCCTCGCACGGGGGTACGACGAACCCGGATGTGTCCTCGAGGTCCACGTCGCCGTCGGGTCGGTCGGCCACGGCGGCGTGCCGTTCGGCCCAGCCCGGGTTGCGCAGCCGCATCCGCTCCTGGAGCGAGGCGCGCGAGGACGTCGTACCGCAGGACAGGCAGCGGACGTCCGCGATCCGGCCGTGCAGGGCGCAGACCGCGCGGGAGCCGGCGGCCTCGTGCAGGCCGTCGACGTTCTGGGTGACCAGGTAGCGCACCACCCCGGCGTCCTCGAGCTGCGCCACGGCGTGGTGGCCCGGGTTGGGTGCCGCTCCGCGCATCCGGCCCCAGCCGAGGTGGGAGCGGGCCCAGTAGCGCTGCCGGGCGGCCGGCCCGGAGACGAACTCGCCGTAGGTCATCGGGGTGTGCCGCGGCGCGCCCGGCCCGCGGTAGTCGGGGATCCCGGACTCGGTGCTCATGCCTGCGCCGGTGAGCGCGACCAGGGGCCGGCCCGCGAGCACGGCGAGCGCCCTGTCGACCGCGGGGGTGACCTCGACTGCGGGGAGAACGTCCATCGGGAACCAGCCTACGTCCGGAGGGGTTACCCCGGACTAGTCCGTTATGACCGTTTCTCGTCGGGGCAGGTAGCACCAGGACGCTACGGACCTACGGTGTGGACGTGCGTAACGAATGGCTGCCGTTCTCGGCCTCGGCCCTGGTGATCGGAGCCATGTCGCTGGTCCTCGCCGGCCTGCTCAACCCCTCCTCCAGCGGCCAGGACGCGTCCCAGACGCTGCAGGTCGTGATGGACAACGACGGCCGCTGGCTCGGCATGTGTGCCGCCTACTTCCTGGCGTCGTTCGCGATGACCCTGGGCCTGCCGGCGGTGCTGTCACTGTTCGTCCGGCGGGGCCGCCGACTCGGCGTGACGGCGGTGCTCGTGTTCAGCGTCGGCGTCATCGGCACCAGCGGCTTCGCGATGCTGATGGTGTTCTTCCGGGCGTTGGTCGAGAACAACCTGATCAAGGGCGGTGGCCTCGACAAGCTCGCGCACGACCTCGGCCTGGGGATGTTCCTCTACGCCTGGATCGGCGGCTTCTACCTCGGCATGCTGCTGCTCGCCCTGGCGCTCTTCGTGGCCCGGACCACCGCGCGCTGGGTGCCGGTGCTGATGGTGCTCTTCGTTGCCATGTTCCCCTTCGCCTCACACCTGGGCCGTGTCGGCCAGGCGGTGCAGGTGCTGATGCTGGCAGTCGCCTTCACCGGCGTCGCCGTCGCCGCCGTGGCCAGCAGCCATCGCGAGCTCGACCACCAGGTCGCCTTCTAGCCACCCACCAGCGGCACGAAGACGTAGTCGCCGAGCCACTCGACGTCGGCGTCGTCGCCCACCCGGGTCACCCGGAGCAGCCGCCGGGCGACCGGGACCACCATCACGCCCCCGTCGCGCAGCTGCGCCACCAGCGGGACGGGCAGCCGGGTCGCCTCCGCGGACACCAGCACCGCGTCGTACGGCGCCTCGGACGGCACCCCGAGCACCCCCGGTGCGGCCTGCTCGATGCGGGCCCACGTGCGTCGGAGCCCGTCGAGCGCGTCGCGGCCCCGCTCGACGAGGTCCGGGACCACCTCGACGCCGACCACCGACCCGGACGGGCCGACCAGGTGCGCCAGCAGCGCGGTGGTCCACCCGGAGCCGCTGCCGACGTCGAGGACGTGCATGCCCGGCCGCACCTGAAGCGCGACGAGCATGTCGCGCACGGTGGACGGCTGGCTGTTGGTCTGGCCGTGCCCGATCGGCAGCGGCCGGTCCAGGCCGGCGAACCGGACCTGGTCGACGGGCAGGAAGGCCGTGCGCGGCGTGGCGGCGAACGCCGCGCTCACCGGGTCGGCCGCGGCCATCAGCCGAACCGGGCCTCCGAGCGGGCCCGCGCCTTGGCCGCCTCGACCGCACGGTCCTTGGCGGGTGCCGTGGTGGTCAGCCCGTCGAGCAGGCGCTGGGTCACCGCGGCGACCTCGCGCACGGCGAGCTCGAACGCCTCGGTGTTGGCCTGCGACGGGTGGGTGGCGCCGCTGACCTTGCGGACGTACTGCAGCGCAGCGGCGTGCACCTCGTCCCGGGTGGCGGGCGGCTCGAAGTTGTGGAGGGTGCGGATGTTGCGGCACATACCGGGAGCGTACGTCGGACCGGGTGTGACCGGCCGCACATACCTCCAGTACGCCGGGTAGGGCAGAGTGGGACGCCGTACCCGACCTGCAGCACACCGGAGGACCCCGTGGCCGACCAGCGAGACTTCGACATCGTGCTCTTCGGGGCGACGGGCTTCACGGGCGGCCTGACCGCTGACTACCTGGCCGCGCACGGGCCGGCCGGCCTGCGCTGGGCGCTGGCCGGGCGCAACCCCGCCAAGCTCGAGGCCGTCCGCGACCGGCTGGGGCTCCCCGACCTGCCGCTGCTGCACGCCGACGCCACCGACGCGCCGTCCCTGCAAGCGGTCGCGGAGCGCACCCGCGTCGTGATCACCACCGTCGGCCCCTACATCGAGTACGGCGAGCCGCTGGTCGCGGCCTGCGCGGAGGCCGGCACCGACTACGTCGACCTGACCGGTGAGCCCGAGTTCATCGACACGATGTACGTCCGCCACCACGCCCGGGCCGTGCAGACCGGGGCCCGGATCGTGCACGCCTGCGGCTTCGACTCGATCCCGCACGACCTCGGCGTCCTGTTCACCGTCAAGCAGCTGCCGGACGACGTACCGCTGACCATCCGCGGCAGCGTGCGCAGCAACGCGACCGCGTCCGGCGGCACCTTCGCCTCCGCGCTGACCGCGTTCTCCCGCGGCCGCCAGATGAAGAAGGCCTCCGCCGAGCGCCGCGCCGTCGAGCCGCGGCCGCAGGGCCGCAAGGTCCGCACGGTGGCGAAGGCCCCGCACAAGGACCCGGTGCTCGGCACCTGGGTGGTGCCGCTGCCCACCATCGACCCGTTCGTCGTCAAGCGCTCGGCCGCCGCCCGCGCCGACTACGGTCCCGAGTTCAGCTATGCCCACTACGCCGGGGTGAAGACCCTGCGTTACGTCGTCGGCGGCGTAACGGGCGTCGGGCTGCTGGCCGCGGCCGCGCAGGTCGGTCCGGTACGGCGTGCCCTGCTGTCCCGGCTGCCTGCGGGCACCGGGCCGGACGAGGCCCGCCGCGAGCGCTCCTGGTTCACCGTCGACTTCGTCGGCGAGGGCGGTGGTCGCCGGGTGCGCACCCGCGTCTCGGGCGGCGACCCCGGCTACACCGAGACGGCGAAGATGCTCGCGGAGTCGGCGCTCTGCCTGGCCTTCGACGACAACCCGGAGTCCGCCGGGTCGGTGACCACCTCGGTCGCGATGGGCGAGAACCTGATGGACCGGATCGTGAAGGCGGGCATCTCGTTCGACGTCACCGGCTCCGAGGACCTCTGACCGCGGGGCAGGTCCGGATTTCTCCGAGTCCGCGCCGGTCCGGGCCAGTGCGGCAGGGGGACCTGCTGGTCCTATCGAGTCATTGTCCTTGAGTCCGCCACGGGGCGGGCCGATCGGTTCCTACGGTTGACTTTTCGATCGAGGGACGAGGACATGCGCGTGCGCCGGGCGACCAGGACGACGACGGCAGTGATCGGGGTCCTGGCGACCCTCGCTGCGATGGGTCCGGCGAACGCCGGGACCGTCACGCCCGACGACCCGGTGCCGGCGCCGCAGCAGATCGCGCCGCAGGTCACGATCGTGGCCCGCGCCGACGCCGGGAACCCGAGGGTCGTCGGCCCGCGCGGCACCCGGGTCTGGACCGCCAGTGCGATGGCCGACCACGGCGTCCCGGCGGCCGCGATGCGCGCCTACCGGCACGCCGCCGCGACGCTCGCGCACGACGACCCGTCGTGCCAGATCCCCTGGACGCTGCTCGCCGCCATCGGCAAGGTCGAGTCCGACCACGGCCGCTACGGCGGCTCGGTGCTCGGCGCCGACGGCGTCCCGCACCCCGGCATCATCGGCTTGCGCCTGGACGGCGCGGGTCCGGTCGCGGCGGTGCACGACACCGACCACGGCCGCCTCGACCACGACATGCAGTGGGACCGCGCGGTCGGCCCGATGCAGTTCCTGCCCGGCACCTGGGCCCACGACGGCCGTGACGGCGACGGCGACGGTACGGCGAACCCGCAGGACATCGACGACGCGGCCCTCACCGCGGCGACGTACCTCTGCGCCGGCTCGGGCAGCGTGCTGTCCGGCCCGGGGATGAAGGCCGCGATCTTCCGCTACAACCCCAGCGACTACTACGTGGCGCTGGTGATGGCGTTCGAGACCGGCTACCGCACCGGTGTCTTCGTGCTCCCGCCGCCGCCCGCCCCGGAGCCCGCCCCCGCGACGACGGCGCGCCGCCACAAGCGGGGGCATCACCACCGGGCCGCGACCACGGTCCGCACCCCGGCGCCCTCGCCGACGGCCGCGCCGCACCACCACACCAGCAGCCCGTCGCCGTCGCCAACGGCCCCGAAGCCGTCACCGACGCCGAAGCCGCCGAAGCCGTCGCCCTCGCCGACTGGCCCCGCGCCGCTGGAGCTGGTGGGCCTCACCGGAACCTTGGCGTCCTGCCCGGCCGGCTGGTGCCTCGACGGCACCGCGCTCGACCTGGGTCCTGACGCCCAGCTCGCCGCCACCGCCGCCGCGGACTACGACGGCGACGGCAGCACCGAGACGGTCGCCGACGAGCTCGCCGGACTGGCCGGAACCTCGGTCAGCGTCCAGGTGGCGAAGGGCGGCACGGTGGTCTACTCGGTGGCCGGCAAGCCCTACCGCAACGCCGACGGCACCTTCCCGCACTGACCCCTTCTCGTTGAGTCGTCGCTCCGTCGCGTTCACTCGGCGCCCGGTCGCGTTGAGCCGGCGCTCCGTCCGTCGTACGGCGGACCAGGTGCCGACTCGACCGGACTGCGCGCCGACTCGACCGGACTCCGCGCCGACTCGACGGGACTACGGGCCGACTCAACGGGTCAGGCGAACAGGGGCTGCCCGACGTACTCACCGGGCCGGACCCCGGGGGGTACGGCGAACAGGGCCGACCCGGTGTGCTGGAGGTACTCCATCAGCCCATCCTGCGCCGAGAGCCGGGTCTGCATGGGGATGTACTGCCTCGCGGGGTCGCGCACGTAGGCCAGGAAGAACAGGCCGGCGTCGAGGCGGCCGAGCGCGTCGTTGCCGTCGGTGAAGTTGTAGCCGCGGCGCAGCATCCGGACGCCGTGGTTCTGGGACGGGTGCGCGAGCCGGACGTGGCTGTCCAGCTTCATCAGGGGCTGGCCGTCGGAGCCCTTGAGGTGGAAGTCCGGCGGGGTGAACTCCGAGCCGCCCGACAGCGGGGCGCCGGCGGGCCGGTCGCGGCCGACCAGGTTCTCCTGCTCGCGCAGCGAGGTCCGGTCCCAGGTCTCGATGTGCATGGTGATCCGCCGGGCCACCAGGTAGGAGCCGCCCGCCAGCCAGTCGGCGCCGGCGTCGTCGCCCCGGCCCACCCAGACGTGCTCGTCGACCTGCGCGGGCTGCTCGGCCTTGAGGTTGGCGGTGCCGTCCTTGAAGCCGAACAGGTTGCGCGGCGTCTGCTGGGTGGTCGACGTCGACGACGTACGGCCGAAGCCCAGCTGGGCCCAGCGCAGGGCCGCCGTACCGAACGCGATGCGGGACAGGTTGCGGATCGCGTGCACGGCCACCTGCGGGTCGTCGGCGCAGGCCTGCACGCACAGGTCGCCGTCGCTGCGGGCCTCGTCGAGGTGGTCGGCGGGGAAGTGCGGGAGCCGTCGCAGCGCGGTCGGCTGCCGGTCGGCGATGCCGAAGCGGTCGCGGTCCTGCGCGTCGCGGAACAGGGACGGGCCGAAGCCGAACGTCAGGGTCAGCCGCGACGGCGACAGCCCGATCGCCTCGCCGGTGTCGGCGGCGGGGGCGTCGTAGGGCAGCGGCACACCGCCGCCGACCTGGCGGCCCTGCGTCATCGCCTCGGCCGCGGCGGTCCACGCCTGCAGCAGCCGGACCAGCTCGCCGCGGCTGGTGCCGGTGACGTCGAAGGCCGCGAAGTGCAGCCGGTCCTGGGCCGGGGTGACGATGCCGGCCTGGTGCCGCCCGTGGAAGGGGTACGACGCCGGGCGGGCGTCCCCGTCACCCTCGCTGGCGCGGGCCGACCCGAAGCCGCCGGCGAACCCGGTCGCGGCACCGGCGGCGACACCGGCACCGAGCAGGCCGCGGCGCGACAGTCGACTCACAGGCCGACCACCGCAGCGGTGAGGCCGGCGAGCGGCTCGGACAGCGCGTTGACGGCGTCGGAGAGCTCCTTGACCTGGGTGGTGCTGAGCTTCTCGTAGGACACGAAGCCCTGGCCGGCGCGGTGGCGGTCGAGCATCGACTGCAGCGTCGTGAACCGTGCGTCGAGCGTGGTCGCGAGCGCCGGGTCGCGCTTCGCGAGCAGCGGGCGCAGTCCCTGGTAGCCGCGGCGGGCACCGTCGAGGTTGGCCTGGAAGTCGTAGAGGTCGGTGTGCGACCAGATCTCCTCCTCGCCGGTGACCTTGCCGGTCGCGACCTCGTCCATCAGCTCCTTGGCGCCGTTGGCGATCGCGTCCTCGGAGAACGTCATCTTCTGGACCCGGCCGTGCAGGTCCCGGGTGTCGGCGAGCAGCAGGTCCGCGTAGGCGGTGCGCTGCTGGCCGCTCAGGGCCCGGTAGCCGGCGCCGTGCGGCGGCCAGAGGTCCTTCTCCAGCAGGTGCCAGCCGGTCCAGCGGTCGCCCTCGGCGAGGTCGGCCTGGCGGGCGTCCATGCGCGGGTCGAGGTCGCCGAAGGACTCCGCGACCGGCTCGATCCGCTCCCAGTGCGTGCGGGCCACCGGGTAGAGGGCACGCGCCCGCGCGTCGTCGCCGGCCCGGTAGGCGGCCACGAACTTCGCGGTGCCCGCGAGCAGCGCGTCGGACTCCTCGCGCACGAACGAGGCGTAGTCCTTGCTGGCTGCGTCCACCAGCTGCTGGTCGGCGCCGGACACTGCGGCGTCCTGGCCGGAGTCCTTCACCGTGAAGTCGGCGCGGATGCCCTTGCCGCTCATCCCCGGCTTGCAGGCGGTCACGTAGCTGCCGGGCGCCGCCCTGGTGACGAGCTGGCGCTTGATGCCGGGACCGATGTTCTCGACCTCGCCGACGATCTTCGTGCCGTCCGCGGCGTAGAGGTAGAACTCGGTGACCTTGCTGCCCTTGTTGGTCACGTCGAACACCAGGGTGCCGCTCGGCGCCGAGGTGCTCGAGACCTCGCAGGCGTCGTCGGTGGAGGTCACCGTGACGGTGCCCTCGTCACCGGCCGACGACGACGTCGAGTTGGAGGTGCAGGCGGTCGCGATCGGCGCCAGCAGCAGGGCGCCCAGCACGGCGCGCGTCAGGTGCGTCATGGGGGAGGTCCTTCGTGGGTCAGGAAGCGGTGCCGGCGGTGCCGGCCGTGACGGGGGCGGACGTCGGTGCGGGGGAGCCGGGGCCGCGCACCCGGCGGAGGAACAAGACGACGGCGGGGACCACGTAGAGGACCCAGACCACGGCCTGCAGCCAGGTGGTGGCGGGGGAGAAGTTGAGGGTGCCCTTGAGCAGCGTGCCGACCCACGAGGTGGGGGCGATGGTGTCGCTGACGTCGAAGGCGAGGCTGTTCAGGCCGGGCAGCAGGCCGGCCTCCTGCAGGTCGTGCACGCCGTAGCCGAGCACCCCGGCCGCGACCAGGATCAGGAAGCCGCCGGTCCAGGTGAAGAAGGTGCCCAGGTTGAGCCGGACGGCGCCCTTGTAGATGCAGAAGCCGAGCACCACGGCGGTGGCCAGGCCGAGCCCGGCGCCGACGAGCGGCCCGGTCGTGCTCGAGGCGGCCGACGTCGCGGCCCACAGGAACAGCGCGGTCTCGAGGCCCTCGCGACCCACGGCCAGCACCGCCACCAGGACCAGGCTGGCGCCACCGGCCGCGGCGGCGCGGTCGACCTGACCCTTGAGCTCGCCGGACAGGGTGCGGGCGGACCGGGCCATCCACATGACCATCCAGGTGACGAAGCCGACCGCGATGACCGACAGGGTGCCGCCGATCGCCTCCTGGGCCTCGAAGCTCAGGCCGTTCGGGCCCCAGGTGAGCAGCGCGCCGAACGCGAGGGAGGCGCCGACGGAGATCGCGACGCCTGCCCAGATCCGGGGCAGCAGGCCGGTGCGCCCGGACTTGGCCAGGGAGGCGACCAGGATGACCACGACCAGGCTCGCCTCGAGCCCCTCCCGCAGTCCGATCAGGTAGTTCGCCAGCACGGCGTCGCTCCTCGCTTGTTCGGTAAGGCTGTCCTAACTAAGGGAACCCTAACCGACAGGTCGGAGACACGTCACCTCGGTGTGCGGGGCGTCTCATCTCCGCTGCGGGTACGGCGAGGGGTAGCGCCGCGCCGGATCGGGTACCCGTCGCCGTACGCACCGCAACGTGAGGAGCCCGACGTGACCGACAAGCCCGCCGTCGCCCTGCTCGGCACCGGCATCATGGGCGCCGGGATGGCGCGCAACATCGCCGCGGCCGGGCTGCCCCTGACCGTGTGGAACCGCAGTGCGGAGAAGGCGGCCCCGCTCATCGACGCCGGCGCCGTGGTCGCGGCGAGCCCGGCCGAGGCCGTCGAGGACGCCGACGTCGTGGTCACCATGCTCTTCGACACCGCCAGCGTCGCCGAGGTGATGCGCGCGGCCGCCCCGGGCCTGGGCGACGGGACGGTGTGGTTGCAGATGGCGACGGTCGGCGTCGCGGGCACCGACGAGCTCGCCGCCCTCGCCGACGAGCTCGGCGTGATCTTCGTCGACGCGCCCGTCCTCGGCACCCGCAAGCCCGCGGAGGACGGCGCCCTCGTCGTTCTCGCCTCCGGACCCGACGAGGCGCGCGAGAGCGTCGAGCCGGTGATCGAGGCGGTCAGTGCCCGGTCGACCTGGCTCGGTGCGGCCGGGGCCGGCACCCGGCTAAAGCTGGTCGCCAACTCCTGGGTGCTCACGGTCGTCGAAGGCATCGCCGAGTCGCTCACCCTGGCGAAGGCGCTCGGTCTGGATCCCCAGCACTTCCTCGACGTCGTCAAGGGCGGCGCGATGGACGCGCCCTACGTCCAGCTCAAGGGCGCCGCGATGATCGCCGGCGACTTCACGCCCTCCTTCGGTCTCGACGGGGCCGCGAAGGACGCCGACCTCATCGTCGCCGCGGCACGGGGGGCGGGCGTCGAGCTCGACGTGCTCGAGGCGGTGCGCGGACACTTCGCCCGGGCGCTGGCGGACGGGTACGGCGACCAGGACATGGCGGCCACCTTCCTGTCCCACTGAAGGGTCGCGGCGGGTCAGCGGGCGAGGCGGGGGAAGCGCAGGGCCGTGTGCCGGGGGATCGCCGAGACGGTGCCCTCCCACTGGTCCGGAGGGACCGCCGGGGCGTAGAGCCAGCCCTGCGCCTGGTCGACCCCGAGGTCGCGCAGCCGGTAGGCCTGGGCCACCGTCTCCACCCCCTCGGCGAGGGTGCTCAGCCCCAGGGCCCCGGCCATCGCGACCACGGCGTGCACGATCGCGTCGTCCTTGGGGTCGGTGCCGACGCCGGCCACGAACGACCGGTCGATCTTGAGCACGCCCACCGGCAGCCGCTTGAGGTGGCTGAAGGAGGAGTAGGCGACGCCGAAGTCCTCGATGGCCAGGCCGATGCCGAGCTCCTTGAGGGCCTTCAGGTTGCGCCGCACGGTCCGGTCGTCGCTGAGCAGCGAGCTCTCGCTGATCTCCAGGCAGACCTGCTCGCCGGCCAGCGCGTTGCGGCGCAGGGTGGCCGCGACCCGGTCGGGGAGGTCGGTGTCCTCGAGCTCGCGGGGGTTGAGGTTGACGTGGGTGACCCAGCGCTCGTGCGGGTTCCAGCGGGCGGTCTGCGCGCAGGCGACCGACATCAGCCGCTCCCCGAGGTGCGGCAGCAGGTCGAGCTGCTCGGCGACCGCGAGGAACTGGTCCGGCGGGACCATGCCCCGGCGGTGGTGCTCCCAGCGGGCCAGCGCCTCGGCGCCGACCACGTCGCCGGTGGCCAGGTCGACGATCGGCTGGTACCAGACGGTGATGTCCTCGTGGTCGACCGCCTTGCGCACCTCGCGCTGCAGATCGGACTGCGCCTCCTGCTCGGCACCCGGGGCCGCGGCGTGGTGGGCGTGCCGACCCTTGCCGGACTGCTTGGCGGCGTACATCGCCGCGTCGGCGTCGCGCATCACCGCGTCCGCCTCGTCGTCGCCCCGGGCGAGCCGGATGCCGATGCTGACCTGGGTGCGCCACTCCTGGTCGCCGAGCTGGCAGGGGGCGAGCAGCCGGTCCCGGATCCGGCCGGCGACCACGTCGAGCTCGGTCGGGTCCTTGACCGCCTCGACGAGCACCACGAACTCGTCGCCGCCGAGCCGGGCGGCCGTGTCGCCGCCGCGGATGCTGGCGCGCAGCCGCTGGCCGATGGTGGCCAGCAGGGCGTCGCCCGCGGCGTGCCCGAGGGTGTCGTTGACGGTCTTGAAGTCGTCGAGGTCCAGGAACATCAGGCCGAGGTGGCTGCGGCTGCGCTGCGCCCGGGCCAGGGCCTGCTCGAGCTGGTTGAGGAACAGGGTGCGGTTGGCCAGGCCGGTCAGCGGGTCGTAGTGCGCGTCGCGGCTGAACCGCTCGGCGATCGCCTCGGACTCGAGCCGGGCGCGGCGCTCGCGGTCGTAGCGCGCCTCGAGGCTGCGGCAGCGGGCGCACTCGGGGTGGTCGTGCGGCTGGTCATCGGACACGGGTCTTGCCGTTCACACACGCACCCCACTGCCGGTCCGCCGCGCCCGACACCCGGGCCCTGGCCCCAGTATCGGCATCCGGGGCCGCGACTTGAGGACGGGACCGGGGCCGACGCGCGTGGTGGTCGCGTCGGCCCCGGTGTATGCCCTCTCTTTCCCCGCCGGAGCCCGGCTCATGCACGGATCTGCGACCTTGTCTGGTCCGGCCCGGGGGACAGCTGTCAGGGCACCGCGAGGTTGAGCTGCGCGACCACGTCGGTGAGGGTGTCGCCGCTGGTCTCGACGGTCCAGCCGCCGGAGGTCTTGGTGCCGCAGCCGGTCAGGTCCTTGCCGTGCAGGCAGCCCACGTTGAGCACCTTCACGGTCGCCACGTCGACGCGTGCGGGCAGCCGGCGCGACTGCTCGACCACGAGCGGGGTGACCAGGGCCAGGGCGCGCTCGGGGTTCGACGTGTCGCTGCGTACGACGGCGCCGCTGACGTCGTACTCCAGCTGGATGCGGCTGGACGGGGAGCGGAACGAGATCGAGGCGGCGCCGTCGCTGTCCATCCGGTCGACCGCGCTCCCCGGCTCCGGGGCGGTGCCGGCGCGCACCTGGAGCGCGCTGATCCGGGGCGCGAACTCGGTGCCGACGCCCTGCCGTTTCGGCAGCGACAGGTCCAGCCGGCTCAGCGGGGTCGCGAACGTCAGTGTCTCGGTGACGTGCATGCTGCCGGTGTCGCCGATCGCCACGGTCGTCGTACTCCCGGACGGGCCCGTCGCGTCCGCGGCGGCCGGAGCGGGCCGGGGGCTGGGCGAGCCGCCGGCCAGCAGCCCGAGCGCCTGCCAGACGAGGATGCCGAGCAGCGCGACCCCGGCGGCGACGACCGGCATCAGCCAGCGGCCCCGGCCTCCGGCGGCGTGCGTGCCGGGGCCGGCGGGCCTGCTGTGCGGGTGCCGTGCGCGCAGTCGGACGCTGTGACGGCCCTCGGCGCGGCGTGCTCCTTCACCCATCGAAGGTGACCTTCCGAAAATCCCCGTGGCTCGATCGTACGGTGACAGCCCGAAGTGGGAACCGTAGAGTTGCCAGGGGCCTGTTTCCGGGGGAGACCGACCCGCACCGCTCTCCTCCACGCGCCGCCGACCGACCTCTCGCGTCCCGGCTCATCATCGTTGGCCCACTCCGTCCTTCTGGAGATCCTGTGCGTTCCCGCTTCTTGCGGCGCGGCCCCCGTGCCACCCTCGTCCTGGTGGCGTCCACCGCCGCCCTTCTCGCTGTCCCGCTCTCGTCCGGTGCCGCGCATGCGGCAGGGACGACCTCCACCTACGTCGTCCAAGGAGTTCCCGGCGCCGCTGTCGACGTCACCGTGGACGGGAAGGTGGTCCAGTCAGGTGTCGCCGCCAAGCAGGTGCTGCCGCTCGACGTCAGCGCGGGCTCGCACACCGTCACCTTCAGTACGGCGCAGTGGAAGGTGTCACAGACCGTCGACGTCTCCGGCAGCCAGGACGTCGTGCTGCACTGGCCGGCCGACGCGACCGACAAGCCCGAGGTCACCGTCTTCACCAACGACCTCAGCGCGGTGGCTGCCGGCAAGGGCCGGCTGAGCGTCGCCCACACCGCCGTGGTCCCGCCCGCCGACATCCTGGCCGGCGGCAAGACGCTGTTCACCAACATCGCCAACGGCGAGTTCGTCTCGGCCGTCGTACCGGCCACGACCTACAACGTCGCGGTGGTGCCCACCGGCGGAGGCAAGCCGCTGCTCGGCCCCGTCGACCTGCCGATCAAGGCCGGCGCGCTGACCCGGGTCTTCGCGATCGGCGCGCCGCGCAACGGCAGCATGGACGCCGTCGTCCAGGTGATCCCCGTCGGCAGCACCGGCTCCGGCCAGCCCTCGCTGGTGCACGCCGGGTCGGCGGGCCTGCTCGACCCGGCCCGCGCGGCGATGTGGTCGTTCCTCGAGCGCTTCCTGGCCGGCGCGCTCGGCTGGTGGGTGTGACCGTTCGTCCGTGGCTGACCGCCCTGGCGGGGCTCGCGCTGACCGGTTGCTCGGTCGCCGCGGCCCCGTCGGAAGGGTCGGCGCCGGTCGATGCGACCCCCTCGCCCGCCGTCTCCGCCTCGCCCGCGCCGGTGGCCCATCAGGCCGCCAGCCAGGTCGAGCCCGAACGTCCGCGCCACGTCACCCTGCCCAGCGGCCGGGTGATGGGGGTGGACGTGGTCGGCACCGGCGCTGACGGCGCCCTCGAGATCCCCGTCGACATCCGCCGCGCGGGCTGGTGGGACGGCGGCTCGCGGCTCGGCGACCCGTTCGGCAGCGTGGTGCTCGCCGCGCACGTCGACTCGTTCACGCAAGGTCTGGGCCCCGCGGTCGAGCTGCTCTCGGCCGAGGTCGGCGAGCACGTCCGCCTCGCTGCCGCGCACCTGACCCAGGACTACCGGGTCACCTCGGTGCGCCTGGTCCCGCGCTTCGACCTGCGCCACCAGACCGCGGTCTTCTCCGCCCTCGGCGGCCGCCGCCTGGCCCTGATCACCTGCGGCGGCACCTACGACAAGGCCCGGGGGGGCTACCAGGACAACGTCGTCGTCCTCGCCCGCCCCGTCGGCCCCCTGCGCCCCACCCGTTGAGGCGGTCACCGCTGGTGCCCCAGGCCAGAGTCGAACTGGCGACCTTTCGCTTAGGAGGCGGCTGCTCTATCCACTGAGCTACTGGGGCGGGGGCAGCAAGAGATCGCACAAGAGACCCCGGTTTGGTGTGGTCCGGTGATGGGTGCAGTCCATGAGCTGGCCCGGGGGGAGCCTACAAGAGCGGCTCGGTAGTTCGAAAAGGCGGCTAGAGGGCCGTGTCGGCGTTCAGATCGGGGTCGTCGCCAGCTTCGCAGGCCCCCCGGCACCGTAGTCGGACGGGTGGTTGTCGTTCTTCACAGTCGTTCGCCATGGCACCCAGACGTCGTACCCTCATAAACGGACCGCAGCAGGGTTTGCGTTCCGGATTGGGGGCGAGTGTGCCGCATCAGGAAGTTACTCGCTGCCTCGGCGCCGTGCCAACGGCGCCCGATCACCCCGACCTGCCAACGGCCCCGCTCCCGCACCTGCCGAACGTGAACACGTGGCCATGAACGATCGACACATCCTGGTCGTGGAGGACGACGACTCGGTCCGACTGGTCACACAGCTCTCCCTCGAGACAACCGCTGGCTGGCAGGTGACCGCGGCGCCAGACGGCATGAACTGCCTGAGGTTGGCCGCCCAGCTCCAGCCGGACGCGGTCCTCCTCGACGTCATGATGCCCCTGATGGACGGTCCCGAGACCGCCACGAGGCTCCGCGCGAGTCCGGGCACACGCCACATCCCGATCGTCTTCCTGACGGCGAGTCCCCGGACCCGCGCTGAGGCCTGGGCGGAGATCGGCGTGGCCGGCTTCATCGCCAAGCCCTTCGATCCCCTTCTGCTAGCTAGCCGAGTGGCCGGCATCCTTGGGTGGGAAGCACCCGCGCGCTGACGACATGAGCACGGTGGCTGCTGACCACCTCGACGGTCGACGCCCACGCGGGGGACGACGGAGCCGAATCGCGCATTCGGTTTTCAGACGTCTGAGGCGTTTCGCGGGTCGACTAACGCGCCCCGCGGATTCGCGGCGGTCCCGATCACTCAGGTGGTCTCGACGCCGGCCGACGCTTGCGATGTCGACGTCGCTCCTCGCCGTCGGCCGACCCGGGGGGGATACGTGTCCGAGAGTTTCGAATCCTGGTGCGCCTGGGTGCGCCGAGCGCGCCGCCCGGCCTGGCTCCGGAGGCTGCTCACGAAGCTGCCGCAGGGATGGGCATGGGCGCTGCGCGACAAGGGGTGGCTCGGGCGCGTGGCTGCGGTGCCCGTGGTCATGGTCCTGGCCAGTGCCTACGCGGTGATGGCCTGGCAGGCCCTCGCGGGGGAACACATTCCGCTGGCCCGCTCGACGGCCTCCTCCAGCGCTGTCCACAGGTCCGCGGTGCCAGGGCCCGTGCCCTCACGGACAGCGAGCGTCCGGCGGCCGGCTTCCTCCCGCGCATCCTCCGCGACCGTCCAGGGCGGGGAGACGACCCCGCCGTCGGCAGGTGATTCCACGTCCTTGAACGGGACGTGGGTGGCATTCGGGGTCATCGCGCTGATCATCGGGCTCGCGTTCCTGGCGGTTCGGGCCCTTGTGCGACGGCAGGACCAACGGCTGCCTCGAGACGACGTCGGCGAGTGCGTCGAACCGCAGCCCATCCGCGAGGAGGCAGGAGCATTGTCTGCCTCCGAGGGCGACTGCGAGCCTTCTGCATCGGAGCCCGTGGAGACCGTCAGGTCGGCGGGCTCGACAACGCCGCGCTCTGGATCGGCGGTCCCCGTTGGCACGGCTGCGCTGACGCCGCCGGTGGTCGCCGCGCAGGTCCCGACTCCACGGGCAGCGCAGTCTGCGGATCCTGTCGGCCAGGGTCACCGGCCCGCGGAGCGGAGGGGCCACGAGAACCCGGGAACGGACGGCTTGGGACTGGACCCGCTCGAGAGCACCCGGGTGGTGCTCTACGAGCGTCGTACGGCGCAACGGATCGCCTACGCCGAGTCCGCGAGGTTGCAGTGGGCTGGCCACGACGTGGCGTGCACGACGGCCGACCTGAGCGCCACCGGAACCCGGTGCCTGCTCCCCGGTGAGGGTCCCCGCCCGAGCGCGGGTGCTGAGGTCCGGGTCATGTTGACGCTGGGAAAGACGCCCGCGACGTTCGCCGCCCAGGTCGCCTGGAGCCGCAAGGACGGCGACCACAGGGCGATCGGGTTGCACTTCGTCAGGGTCGACGACCACCAGAGAACCGTGCTTGACGCGACCCTCCTTTCCCCCACCGCCAGCCCTCTCTGAGCGGTCCCGCCGGTCGCATCCGAGGCGGAGGGGCACGGACTCTTTGCCGAAACCGAGACCGACACAACGCGCAAATAGGGCATCATCGAAGGGGCGCCACGAACGAGGGACGCGGTGACGGACGGGGGACCATGAGTTTGAGTTCAGTGACACGATCAGCCTCGAACGAACGTGAGTCGGTCGCGGACCTGGAGCCGCCTCGACGTCTGCTCCAGGACCTGCTCTCAGTGGTCCGCGCGCACCTCCGGATGGACGTGGCCTTCGTCAGCCGCGTAGCCGGAGGTAGTTATACCCTCGAGCATCTCGATGCCGATCCCGGGTTCCCGCTGCAGGAAGGGGCCAGCGGACCGGTCGAGGAGACGTACTGCGCTCGGGTGCTCGACGGTCGCATCCCCGGCCTGATCATCGACGCCGCCCAGGAGCCAGGAGTGGCGGACCTGGCTGCCACGAGGCAGCTCCCGATCCGGTCGCACCTGTCCGTTCCGGTGTCCATGGCCGACGGCAGCGTCTACGGGACCCTGTGTTGCTTCAGCCGTGCCGTCGAGCCGTCGCTGAACGAGCGCGACCTCAACGCGCTGCGGATGTTCGCCGACATCGTCAGCAAGCACCTCGAACCCCTTGTCGTCCGGGAGCGCACGATCGCGGATGCCCGCGAGCGGATCGAGGCTGTCCTCGACGAGGGCGGCCCCGCCATCGCCCTGCAGCCGATCTTCGACCTCGCCACCGACCAGGTCAGCGGCTACGAGGCACTCGCCCGGTTCCCGGCCGGCGCCTGGAACACCGAGCAGTGGTTCGTCGCGGCTCACGGCGCCGGCATGGGCACCGCCCTGGAGTCCGCCGCTGTTCACGCCGCGGTGTCGATCCTGCCGAAGCTGCCGCAGCACCTCAGTCTGGCCATCAACGTGTCGGCGCCCGCTCTGCTGACGAGTGCGAGCATCGCCACGCTGTTCGCGCGCCCGGACGGTGCTCGGCTCGTTCTCGAGGTGACCGAGCACCAGCAGATCGCTGATCCTCACCGGCTGGGCGAGATCCTTGCCCGCGTCCGCGCCGCCGGCGTGCGCGTGGCCGTCGACGACGCAGGGTCCGGCTACTCCGGACTGCAACGGATCCTGACCCTCAACCCCGAGGTCATCAAGCTCGATCGGCTTCTCGTCGACGGGGTCGCCCACCACCAGGGCCGGCAAGCGATGTGCGAGGCGATGGCCAACTTCGCCCGGCGCTCCGGCGCCACGATCGTCGCCGAGGGCATCGAGACCGAAGCAGACCTGACCGCCCTGCGGGACCTCGGCGTCACCCACGCCCAGGGATACCTGCTGGGACGCCCCCGGCTCTGGTCCGCGATGACCCAAGATCGACTCGCCAACCCGTAGTGGGCCGGACCGCGGCCGAGTCAGACGCGCACGGGTCCGGGGTGTCGGGGGAGCGCTCCACGGGTACGGACCCGTGAGCGCGGTCACAGCGGATTTCTCCCGCCGGGAGGGGCCATTGCATGATGGAGGATCGGGATGCCGACGAAGCCGTCCCGGTCGGGGGAGGGGGAGCCGCCGGTCGAGCGGTCCCCTACGCTCCAGGGTGCTCCGGGTCAGTCCGGGCGCCGTACGCCTCCTACGTCTGCGCAGGACCCTATGTCATCAACGCCGCGCCATCGCGACGAGGTGCCCCGGCACCGCGTGCTGAAGGCGGTCGCCATCTCGGTGGCGGTCGCCCTGGTCGTCGTCGCCACCGGTGGCTTCTTCGTCTACCGCCACCTCAACGGCAACATCTCCTCGATCAACGTCGACGAGGCGCTGGGCAGCAACCGGCCCTCGGAGATCGCGACCGGGCCGCGCAAGCCGCTGAACATCCTGCTGCTCGGCTCCGACACCCGGCAGGGCCAGAGTGGCCACATCGGCGGTGACACCCCGGGCCTGTCGGACACCACGATCCTGTTGCACGTCGCGGCGGACCGGAAGCTCGCGTACGGCGTCAGCATCCCGCGCGACTCGATGGTGCAGCGGCCCGCGTGCGAGCGCAAGGACGGCAAGGGCACCGACCCGGGCGGCCTGCAGATGTTCAACGAGGCCTACGCCGTCGGCGGCCCGGCGTGCACGATCAAGACGGTCGAGACGCTGACCAAGGTCCGCATCAACCACTTCGCCGTGGTCGACTTCAACGGCTTCCGCAGCATGGTCGACGCCCTCGGCGGCGTCCCGGTCTGCGTGCCGCAGGCGGTCCACGACACCGAGGGCCACATCGACCTGCCGGCCGGCACCTACAACGTGCGCGGCGAGCAGGCACTCAGCTACGTACGGGTCCGGCACGCAATCTCCGACAACGGCGACATCGGCCGGATGGCGCGCCAGCAGGCGTTCCTGGCCTCGATGGCCAACAAGGCGATCTCGGCGGGCACCCTGATCAACCCGGTGCGGCTCTACAACTTCCTCGACGCGGCCACCAAGTCACTGACCACCGACCCGGACCTGGCGAGCCTCACGTCGCTGGCCGGTCTGGCGAAGCAGCTGCAGGGCATCGGCCTGGACAACATCCAGTTCCTCACCGTCCCGTTCGAGAGCTACAAGCCGGACCCCAACCGGCTGCAGTGGGCGCCCGAGGCAGCGACGCTCTGGAACCGGATCCGTCACGACCAGCCGGTCAGCAAGTCCCTGCTCTCCAGTGTCACCACCGCGGCCGACCAGGACCACGGCAAGGGACAGAAGGGCGACGGTGCCTCCCCGAGCGCCAGTCCCAGTGCCGGCCCCAGTGCCAGCGACGTGCAGGCGGCCAAGCAGGAGAAGGCCAAGGAGAACGGCCTGTGCACCTGACGCACGTGTGACAGAGCGGCCTCCGCGCCTGGGTGCAATCGGGCGGAGGCCGCTCTGCGTGTGCGGAGCCTCGCGGCCCCGGGGGTCGGTCGCGAGCCCCGCATTGCGTCACGACCGTGCCCGACTAAAGCGTAGTAAGTAACTACAGAAAAGCAAGAACCAGGGTCACGGAACCACGAGCTGGTACTTCCCGAGCACGGTCACGCCGCCCTCGCTGACCGTGAACCCGCGCCGCCGGTCCTCGTCGTGGTCGACGCCGATCTGCGCCCCGGCCGGGACGATCACGTTCTTGTCCAGGATCGCGTTGCGGACCACGGCGCCCTCGCCGATCGTGACGTTGTCGAACACCACGCTGCGCTCCACGAGTGCGCCCCCGGCGACGTACACCTGGTGCCCGAGCACCGAGGAGTCGACCGTCGCGCCGGAGACGATCGAGCCCTGGCAGACGATCGAGTCGCGCGCCGCGGCGTCCTCCACGAACTTCGCGCCCGGCAGCTGCGGGTGGCTGGTGAAGATCGGCCAGTCGGTGTTGTAGAGGTTGAAGTCCGGCTCCACGGAGACCAGGTCCAGGTGCGCCTCGTGGTAGGAGTCGACCGTTCCCACGTCGCGCCAGTAGTCGCGGTCGCCCTCGGTCGTCCCCGGCACCACGTTGTCGCGGAAGTCGTAGACGCAGGCCTGCTGCTCCTCGACCAGGCGCGGGATGATGTCGCCGCCCATGTCGTGGCGGGAGTTCGGGTCCGCGGCGTCCTTCTCCAGCGCGTCCACGAGCACGTCGGCGCTGAAGACGTAGTTGCCCATCGAGGCGTAGACCTCCTCGGGGGAGTCGGGCAGCCCGGGCGGGTCGGCCGGCTTCTCCAGGAACTCCTCGATCCGCACGCCGTCGGCGGCCGCCTTGATCACGCCGAACTGCCAGGCTTCCTTGCGCGGCACCCGGATGCCAGCGACGGTCACGCCGGCCCCGGAGTCGATGTGTGCCTGCACCATCTGCGAGGCGTCCATCCGGTAGACGTGGTCGGCGCCGAACACCACGATGATGTCGGGCCGCGCGTCGTTGATGAGGTTCATCGACTGGTAGATCGCGTCGGCGCTGCCCTGGTACCACTGCGGGCCGCGGCGCTGCTGCGCCGGCACCGGGGCCACGTAGTTGCCGAGCATCGTCGACATCCGCCAGGTCAGCGCGATGTGCCTGTCCAGCGAGTGCGACTTGTACTGCGTCAGCACCGCGATCTGGAGGTAGCCCGCGTTGACGAGGTTGGACAGCGCGAAGTCGATCAGGCGGTAGCTGCCTCCGAACGGGACCGCGGGCTTGGCCCGGTCCTCGGTCAGCGGCATCAGCCGTTTGCCCTCGCCGCCGGCGAGCACGATCCCCAGTACTTTGGCCATGGCCCGACCCTAGCCGTCAGGACCATGCTTGCCGAGAGCCCAGCCGATAGCCTCGCCCCATGCGCGCATCGATCCTGACCCGAGAGTTCCCCCCGGACGTGTACGGCGGCGCGGGCGTGCACGTGGACTTCCTGGTCCGCGAGCTGCGCCGGCTGATCGAGGTCGACGTGCAGTGCATGGGCGACCCCCGCGAGGGTGCGACCGCGCACCCGGAGAAGGAGGCCCGGCTCGCTGGCGCCAACGCGGCCCTCCAGGTGCTCTCCACCGACCTCGCGATGACCGCGGCCCTCGAGACCGCGGCGGGTGTCCCTGATGTTGTGCACTCGCACACCTGGTACGCCAACATGGCGGGGCACTGGGCCAAGCTGCTCCACGACGTCCCGCACGTGGTCACCGCGCACAGCCTGGAGCCGCAACGCCCCTGGAAGGCCGAGCAGCTCGGGGGCGGCTACCGGGTCAGCTCGTGGGCGGAGCGCACCGCCTACGAGGGCGCCGACGCCGTCGTGGCGGTCAGCAACGGGATGCGCGACGACGTGCTGACGTCGTACCCCTCCCTGGACCCGGCCAAGGTGCACGTCGTCTACAACGGCATCGACACGGACTTCTACCGCCCGGACCAGGACCGCAGCGTCCTGGAGCGGATCGGCGTGGACATCGAGCGGCCCTACGTCGCCTTCGTCGGCCGGATCACCCGGCAGAAGGGGGTGCCGCACCTGCTGCGCGCCGGCCTCGCCTTCGACCCCTCGCTGCAGGTCGTGCTGCTCGCCGGCGCCGCCGACACCCCCGAGCTCAAGGCCGAGACCGACAGGCTGGTCGCCGACCTGCGGGCGCAGCGCGACGGCGTCTTCGTGGTCTCGGAGATGCTGCCGCGCGCGGAGGTCCGACAGGTGCTCAGCGGCGCGCTCGCGTTCCTGTGCCCGTCGGTCTACGAGCCGCTCGGCATCGTCAACCTCGAGGCGATGGCCTGCGAGACCGCGGTGGTGGCGAGCCGGATCGGCGGCATCCCCGAGGTGGTCGTCGACGGGGAGACCGGCCTGCTGGTCGACCTCGACGAGTCCCGGCCCGGCGACTTCGAGGCCGACCTGGCCGCCGCGGTCAACCGACTGGCCGCCGACCCGGCCCTCGCGGAGGCGATGGGGCGCGCCGGCCGGGCCCGCGCGGTCGCGGACTTCGCCTGGGACGCGATCGCCCAGCGCACCGTGGAGCTCTACCGAAGCCTGCTCTGACCTGCGCCGATCGGCCAGATCCGGCGATCGGCTTGCCGTTACCCTTCCGTTATCGGACACTTGCCCGGTGGCCCGGCGCAGAGCGCGGCCACCGCGGGGCCCCTCGGGGGAACATCGGTCCCGCTCCTTGGCGGGCCTGAGCCCGGTCGATCGGGGGGTTGACGGAGCAGTGAGAGAAGGCCACGCGTGAGGGTCGCAGTTACCGGTGCCACCGGGGTGATCGGCAGGTCGGCCGTGCCTGCCCTGCTCGCCGCCGGGCACGAGGTCGTGGGGCTGGCCCGCACCGACGAGAAGGCCGCCCTGCTGCACAGCCTGGGCGCCGCCTCGGTACAGACCTCGCTGACCGACCACGACGGTCTGGTCGCGATGTTCGCGGGCGCCGACGCGGTCTGCAACTTCGCCACCCACGTCCCCGTCGGCTTCTCGGCGCTGTGGCCCTCGTCCTGGCGCACCAACGACCGGCTCCGCACCGAGGGCGTACGGCGGGTGGTGGCCGCCGCGCGTGCCGCCGGCGTGCGCCGCATCGTGCAGGAGAGCGTCTCGTTCCTCTACGCCGCGCACGGCGACGACTGGATCACCGAGGAGTCACCGCTCGCGATCACCCGGGCCACCGAGCCCGCCGCGGTCGGGGAGTCGCACGTGCAGGACTACGCGGGTGCCTCGCGCACCGGCGTCGTGCTGCGCTTCGGCACCATCATCGGTGACGACCCGCTGACCCGCTTCCAGCTCAAGGCCACCCGGCAGGGCCGCCCGATCGGGCTCGGCGCCCCCGACGGCTGGGCGCACGTCGTCCAGTCCGAGGACGTCGGCACCGCCGTGGTCGCCGCGCTGGTCGCGCCGACCGGCGTCTACAACGTCGGCGCCGAACCGGTGCGTCGCGTCGACCTGGTGGCCGGTTTCGCCGAGGCCGCCGGACGCGAGAGCATCGACTTCATGAGCCCCACCCTGGTCCGCCTGGCCGGCTCCCGCCTGGAGCCGCTGACCCGTTCGCTGCGGGTCTGCTCCGAGTCGTTCACCGCCAGCACCGGCTGGTCGCCCGAGCGGCCCAAGTTCGACGCCACCTGGCTGGCCGCGGCCAGCACCGTCACCAAGCGGGCCTCGTGACCGAGCAGACCCCCGAGCAGGCCGCGGCCGAGCGGCTGGCTGCCGAGCGCGCCCGCGCCCGGCGCCGCGCGAAGGTCTTCGGCGAGGTGCTCCCCGAGGCCACGCGCGACGACCGTGACGACACCGGGGACCCCGAGGCGGCGGGCTCCGACGCCTGGCTGCGCCGTCAGGTCCCGCCGCACCACGGCTGAGGTCAGCGCAGGTCGCCGTGCACGTTCTCCGCACCGCCGGGGCGGCCGGCGAGCAGGTCGCGGATCTCGGTGAGCAGCGCGATGTCGGCGGCCGGCGGGGCGGGCTCGATGCCCTTGGCCATCCGGGCCTGCAGCGCGTTGTAGGGCGTCACCACGAAGAAGTAGACGACGGCAGCCAGGATCAGGAACGCGATGGTGGCGGTGACGAACGCACCCAGCGGCACCTTGCCCGGCGCCCAGTCGTTGAAGTTCACGCCCTTGCCGGTGAGCTTCGAGATGAGCGACAGGATCACGTCGGTGAACGTCTTGACCACAGCGGCGAACGCGGTGCCGATGATGAACGCGACGGCCAGCTCGACCAGGTTGCCGCGCATGATGAAGTCCTTGAAACCTTTGAGCATCCGGTCCTCCTCCGATGGACACAACGGTCAGGAACGACGCTAGCGGCTCAGGGTCACCGACAGGAAGGTGGACACCGCGGCGCCGGCCAGCCGGCGCGCGGTGGGGTCGGGCACGGCGAGCACCACCAGCGCCCCGCTGACCAGGTCGGTCCCGCCGCCCCGCGCCACGCCGCGCGGCAGCGCCACCACGGGCGCGTCGGCCGCGACCAGCACGGCGGGGCCGGTCGCCTGCGGGTCTGCCGCGAGTACGTCGACGCGGTCGCCCACCCGGAGGAGGCGTACGGCGGCCGGGTCGCCGATCCGGACGGGCACCGCGACCGTTCCCGGGTAGCCCGCCAGCAGGTCGCGCGTCACCAGCCGCACGTCGGTCACCGGCTCACCGGCGCGCACGGGTGCTGCCGTCGTACGACCGAGGATGGAGGCGCGGCCCAGGACACCGGCCGGAACCGAGCCCGGCGCGAAGGAGCGGGTGGTCAGGTCGCCGGCGGTGACCAGGGCGCCGGACCCGAGGTCGTGCGCGGCCACCAGCACCGGCACCCGCGGCGGCGGGGGAGCGGCCTGGGCGCGCAGGGTGGCGCCGACCGCCAGCACCGCGCAGAGCGCCGCGAGCAGCCTCCGGTGCGCGAGGACGGCGCGCCGGGTGCGTCGCAGGGCGCGGCGGGGGAGCGGGGAGGGTCGGGACATCCCCCGAGGCTAGGCGCGTGAGCGCCAGGGCGTCGGGCGTCGTCCACAGGGTCAGGCCGCCGAGCCCTCCGACGTCGAGGAGGACCTGCTGGAGGAGTCGCTCGACGACGACGTGGAGGCAGAGGACGTGGACGCAGCCGAGGTGCTGGACGAGGCGGTCGTCGAGGACGACTTCGCCTCGGCGCGGTTGTCGGTGCGGTAGAAGCCGGAGCCCTTGAAGACCACGCCGACCGCGTTGTAGACCTTGCGGAGCTTGCCCTCGCACTGCGGGCAGACCGACAGCGCGTCCTCGCTGAAGCTCTGGACCTGCTCGAAGGCGTGGTCGCACTCGGTGCAGGCGTACTGGTAGGTGGGCACTCGGTCCTCCGCTGGCTGGCACTCTGGGGTCTCGACTGCCAATTATGCCTGGGTCCCGGCGAATCCGGAACTTCCCGCCGACGGAGGCCGTGCACGGGTGCGGCACAATTGCCGCCGTGTCGACCTCCCCCGCCGCAACTCAGGACAAACCCTCGAGGACCCGGTTCCGGGACTGGCCGCGGTCAGGCCGCTGGACGGTCTACGTCTGCGTCGTGCTGGTGCTGCTGCTCATCGCCGCCACCGTGGCAGGCATCACCGTCGTACGGCGGTCCTTCCCGCAGACCGACGGGCAGGTGAAGGTGCCCGGTCTGGGCGCCAAGGTCTCGGTGGTGCGCGACGGCAACGGCATCCCGCAGGTCTATGCCGACACCTCGCACGACCTGTTCTACGCACAGGGCTACGTGCAGGCGCAGGACCGGTTCTTCGAGATGGACGTGCGCCGCCACATCACGGCCGGCCGGCTGTCGGAGATGTTCGGCAGGAGCACGCTCGAGACCGACATGTACATCCGCACCATGGGGTGGCGGAAGGTCGCCGAGCAGGAGCTCGCGATGCTCAAGCCGGAGACGGTCTCCTACCTCGAGGCCTACAGCGCGGGCGTGAACGCCTACCTGCACACGCACTCACCGGCGCAGCTGTCGCTGGAGTACTCCGTGCTCTCGCTCAACGGGCTGAACTACACCCCCGAGGACTGGACGCCGGTGGACTCGGTCGCCTGGCTCAAGGCGATGGCCTGGGACCTGCGCGGCAACATGGACGACGAGATCACCCGGGCGATCGCCTCGGTGCGGCACACGCCGCAGGAGGTCCGGCAGCTCTACCCGCCGTACCCCTACAAGCGGCACAAGCCGATCGTCACCCAGGGTCGGGTCGTGGACGGCGTCTTCGAGCAGGACGCGCGCCGCGGCGGCAGCCGCAAGCCGGCCCGGCCGCCGTTCGGCCCGGCCGCCGTGCACGCGCTCGACGGGCTCGAGCAGGGGCTGAACCGGATCCCGAGGATGATGGGCCACGGCGACGGCGTCGGCTCCAACGCGTGGGTCGTCGACGGGAAGCACTCCTCGACGGGGATGCCGATCCTGGCCAACGACCCGCACCTGGGGATCTCGGTGCCGGGCATCTGGTACCAGATGGGCCTGCACTGCCGGCAGCTCAGCAGCGCGTGCCCGTTCGACGTCACCGGCTTCACGTTCTCCGGCCTGCCCGGGGTGGTGATCGGGCACAACCAGCAGATCGCCTGGGGGTTCACCAACCTCGGCCCCGACGTGACCGACCTGTTCCTGGAGAAGGTCAGCGGGCACAGCTACCTGTACAACAAGTTGGAACGGCCGCTCGTCGAGCACGACGAGACCGTGAAGGTGGCCGGCGAGGACAAGCCGGTGCGGTTCACGGTCCGCGCCACCCGGCACGGCCCGTTGCTCTCCGACGTCAGCAAGCAGCTGAGCACCGTCGGGGCGGAGTCGCCGGTCGGGCCGGATGCCCCGCCGCGCGGCACCGGCTACGGCGTCGCGCTGGACTGGACGGCGCTGCGGCCCGGGCACACCGCGGACTCGGTGTTCGAGATCGACCGGGCCACCGACTGGGACCAGTTCCGGGCCGCGGCCAAGGACTTCGCAGCCCCGTCGCAGAACCTCGTCTACGCCGACAAGGGCGGCCACATCGGCTACCAGGCGCCGGGCACCATCCCGATCCGCAAGTCCGGCAACGACGGCGACTACCCCGCCGAGGGCTGGAAGAAGAGCGACGACTGGACCGGCAGGTGGATCCCCTACGACGCCCTGCCGAGCGTCCTCGACCCGAAGGCCGGCTTCGTGGTCACCGCCAACCAGGCCGTGGTGAACCGGAAGTACCCGTTCTACCTCGGCGACTCGTGGGCCTACGGCTACCGCAGCCAGCGGATCCGTGACCTGATCGAGGCCAAGGGCCGGCTCTCGGTCGCGGACATGTCCCGGATCCAGCTCGACACCCGCAACGGCTTCGCGCCGACGCTGGTGCCCTACCTGCTGCGGATCTTCCTGCCCTCGGACTACTCCGCGGGTGGCCAGCGGCTGCTCACCCACTGGAACTTCAAGCAGGACAAGGGTTCTGCGGCCGCGGCCTACTACAACGCCGTCTGGAAGAACCTGCTCGCCGACACCTTCCACGACCAGCTGCCCGAGTCGATCTGGCCCGACGGCGGCGGCCGCTGGTTCGCCGTGATGGACCGGCTCCTCAAGGACCCGAGCAGCCCCTGGTGGGACGACGCCGACACCGAGGGCGTCATCGAGACCCGCGACGACATCCTGGCGCGGGCCATGTCCGAAGCGCGCGACGAGCTGACCCGCCGGCAGGCCCGCCGGGCCGTGGACTGGACGTGGGGCCACCAGCACGTGATGAACCTGGAGAACCAGACCGTCGGCCAGTCCGACATCGGCCTGGTGCGCCGGCTCTTCAACCGCGGCGGCTACCAGGTCGGTGGCGGCGGCGAGATCGTCGACGCGACCAAGTGGGACGCCTCGTCGGGTGGGTACGACGTCACCGAGGCGCCCTCGATGCGGATGGTCATCTCGCTCGCGAACTTCGACGACTCCACCTGGGTGAACCTGACCGGTGTCTCCGGGCACGCGTTCGACGACCACTACGTCGACCAGACGAAGCTGTGGGTCGACGGCCAGCACCTGCCGTGGGCCTACACGCAGAAGGCCGTCGACGCTGCCGGGAAGGCGACGCTCACCCTGGTCCCGCGCTGAAGCGGGTCAGCCCGCCGGGTGTGACCGCCGCGGTGACGCTGCGGTCGTGCCCGGCGACGGGCACCCGGTCCACCAGCTCGCCGTCGTACAGCAGGGTCACCACGAACGTGCCGACCGGGACCCGGCCCAGCGCCCGGTCGTAGGAGCCACCGCCGCGGCCGAGCCGGTGGCCGCTGCGGTCCACCGCGAGCCCCGGGGTGAGCACCACGTCGGCGGTCGCGACCGCGTCCACGCCGAGCCGCAGTCCGGCCGGCTCGAGCAGCCCGCGCCGCGCCGGGAGCAGGTCGGTCGCGCCGCGGTAGACCGCCCAGTCCAGGTCGTTGTCCGGCTGCAGCACCGGCAGGAGCACCCGCTTGCCCGCCGCGAGCAGCCCCTCGAGCAGCGGCCCGGTGCCCGGCTCGGTCCCGACTGACACGTAGGCCGCGACCGTCGCCGCCCGCCGTACCTCCGGCTCGGCGAGCAGCAGGTCCGCGATCGCCCGGGCCGCCTCACCCACCTCCAGGAGCGTGCGCCGGTTGCGGGCGGTCAGCAGCTGGTCGCGGAGCGCGATCTTGGCGGCCTCGGCGGTCATGCCCCCGACGCTACCGGGCTGTGCGCCGGGGCCCGGACGCCCACTAGCCTCGGGGGCATGAGTGACGAGGGGCTGCAGCAGGCACGCGACAAGATGGCGGCCGCCGGGGTCGACCCGGTGGCGATCGAGGTGTTCGCGCACTACTACCGGCTGGTGGAGTCGGGGGAGACCGGGATGGTCCCCGAGTCGAGCATCGAGCCGCTGGACACCCCGGCGCTCGCGGACGTCGACGTGCCCGACGACGTGGCCTCCGACGCGCTGCGCCGTACCGTGGTCATCAAGCTCAACGGCGGGCTGGGCACGTCCATGGGGATGGACCGCGCCAAGTCGCTGCTCGAGGTGCGCGACGGGCTGAGCTTCCTCGACATCATCGCCCGGCAGGTGCTCGCGCTCCGGAAGGAGTACGACGCCCCGCTGCCGTTGCTGTTCATGAACAGCTTCCGCACCGCCGCCGACACCCGCGCCGCCCTGGCGCCCTACGACACCCTGGCCTTTGACGGGCTACCGCTGGACTTCCTGCAGAACAAGGAGCCCAAGCTCCGCACCGACGACCTGACCCCGGTGACGTGGGAGCAGGAGCCCGACCTGGAGTGGTGCCCGCCCGGGCACGGCGACCTCTACACGGCGCTGCACTCCAACGGGCTGCTGGACGCCATGCTCGAGGCCGGGTTCACGCAGGTCTTCGTGTCGAACTCCGACAACCTGGGCGCCGTACCCGACCCGGAGGTCGCCGGCTGGTTCGCGCAGTCCGGGGCGCCGTTCGCGATCGAGGCCGTCCGCCGTACCCCCTCCGACCGCAAGGGCGGGCACTTCGCGACCCGGAAGTCCGACGGCCGGATCGTGCTGCGGGAGACCGCGCAGACCCTCGACGAGGACAAGCCGGCGCTGGGCGACCTGGAGCGGCACCGGTTCTGCTCGACCAACAACCTGTGGTTCGACATCGCGGCCCTGAAGGCGAAGCTCGACGCCCAGGACGGCGTGCTGGGGCTGGCGATGATCCGCAACACCAAGACCGTGGACCCCGCCGACGCGAGCAGCCCCGAAGTGGTGCAGATCGAGACGGCGATGGGTGCGGCGATCGAGGTCTTCGAGGGTGCGCAGACGATCGAGGTGAGCCGGCGCCGGTTCGTGCCGGTCAAGACGACCAACGACCTGCTGGTGCTGCGCAGCGACTGCTACGGCGTCCGGGACGACTACGTGCTCGAGCAGCGCGCCGAGAAGATCCCGTTCGTGGACCTCGACGGCAAGCACTACAAGCTGGTCGCCGGGTTCGACGCCCGGTTCCCCGAGGGCGCTCCGTCGCTGAAGGACGCGACGTCCCTGGTGGTCAACGGGGACTGGACGTTCGGGGCCGGGGTGACCGTCCGCGGCGAGGTCACGCTGGACGACGAGGGCGGCGCCCGGCGCGTGGAGCAGGGGGCGACCCTCAGCTGAGGGTTAGGGTTCGGATCATGTCCGATCACCTGATGCCGGTCGACCGGATGAGCACCGTCGACGAACACGTCGAGCGGATCCTCACCGCGCTGCCTCCGCTCCAGCCCTACGACCAGCCTCTGCTCGAGGCGCTCGGGCTCCCCGTGTGCGAGGCCATCAGTGCGCCCATGGACCTGCCGGCCTTCGACAACTCGGGGATGGACGGCTACGCGGTCTACTTCGACGACGTCGCCACCGCCTCCGAGGACCACCCCGTGCACCTGCCGGTGGTGGGGGAGGCCGCCGCCGGCCAGACCAAGCTCTTCGCGCTCTCGCCCGGCACCGCGCTGCGGATCATGACCGGCGCGCCGGTCCCGCAGGGCGCCGACGCGGTCGTCCCCGTCGAGTGGACCGACGGCGGGATCGCGCAGGTGCGCATCACCAAGGCGCCCACCCGTGGCCAGCACGTACGGCGGCAGGGCGAGGACGTGCAGACCGGCGACGTCCTGCTCGAGGACGGCTCCGTGCTCGGCCCTCGCCAGCTCGGCCTGCTGGCCTCCGTGGGTCGTTCGCAGGTCCGCTCCCGCCCGCGGCCACGGGTGGTGATCCTGTCCACCGGGTCGGAGCTGCGCGAGCCCGGCACCACGCTGGGCCACGACTCCGTCTACGACGCCAACTCCTACATGCTCGCTGCGGCGGCCCGCGCCGCCGGCGCCATCGCCTACCGGGTGGGCATCGTCTCCGACGACCCCGCCGAGTTCCGCGACGCGCTGTCCGACCAGCTGGTCCGCGCCGACCTCGTGATCACCAGCGGCGGCGTCAGCAAGGGCGCCTACGACGTGGTCAAGGAGGTGCTCTCCGAGCTCGGCACCGTCGCGTTCGGCGAGGTGATGATGCAGCCGGGCAAGCCGCAGGGCTTCGGCTTCGTCGGCGAGGACCAGACCCCGATCATCACCCTGCCCGGCAACCCCGTGTCGTCGTACATCTCCTTCGAGGTGTTCGTGGTGCCAGCCATCCGACGCATGATGGGCCGGCTGCCCTACCGCCGCCCGATGGTCAGAGCCCTTGCTGCACAGGGTTTCTCGTCGGTCCCGCAGCGTCGCCAGTTCGTGCGCGCGCAGTTCGAGATCGACGGTACCGGCGCCCACGTCACGCCCGTGGGCGGGCACGGCTCGCACCTGATGGGTGACCTGTCCGAGGCCAACGCGCTGATCGTGGTGCCCGAGGAGGTCACCTCGGTGCGCGCCGGTGAGCAGGTGCAGGTGCTCGTGCTGGACCGGGACTTCTGATGGACGACAAGCTCACCCACGTCGACGAGACCGGTGCCGCGCGCATGGTCGACGTGTCGGACAAGGACGTCACCAAGCGGCAGGCGGTCGCCACCGGACGGGTGCTGGTCGCGCCCACCGTCGTGGCGCTGCTGCGCGGCGAGGGCGTGCCCAAGGGCGACGCGCTCGGGGTGGCCCGGGTCGCCGGCATCATGGCCGCGAAGAAGACGCCCGACCTGGTGCCGCTGTGCCACCCGCTCGCGATCTCGGGGGTGACCGTGGACCTCGAGGTCCTCGACGACGCCGTCGCGATCACGGCGACCGTGCGGACCACCGACCGCACCGGGGTCGAGATGGAGGCGCTCACTGCGGTCTCCGTCGCCGCGCTCACCGTGGTCGACATGGTCAAGGCCGTCGACAAGGCCGCCACGATCACCGACATCCGTGTCGAGACCAAGACCGGTGGCAAGTCCGGCGACTGGGCACGTCCGTGAAGGCCACCGTCGTCACCTGCTCCAACCGCGCCGCGGCCGGCGTCTACGAGGACACCGGCGGGCCGCTGATCGCGACAGCCCTTGCCGAGCAGGGGTTCGAGGTCACCGGACCCGTCGTGGTGCCTGACGGCGACCCGGTCGCCGCAGCCATCCGTGAGGCCGTCGACGGCGGGGCCAGGGTCGTCATCACCACCGGCGGCACCGGCCTCACCCCGACCGACCTCACTCCCGAGGTCACCCGCCCGCTGCTCGACCGTGAGGTGCCCGGCATCGCCGAGGCGATCCGCGCGTACGGCGTCCGCAAGGGCATCGCGTCGGCCGCCCTGTCGCGCGGGCTGGCCGGGGTCAGCGGCGACACCCTCGTGGTCAACCTGCCCGGGTCGCGCGGTGGCGTGAAGGACGGGCTCGCGGTCGTCGTACCCCTGCTGCAGCACGCGGTCGACCAGATCACCGGGAGCGACCACTGACCAGTGGCTGGCGCGTCGAGCTGCTCGCTGGACGCGTCGGACTCCGCCCGCTGTCGATCCGCGACGCGCGAGCCTGGTCGGAGGTGCGGCGACGCAACGCCGCGTGGCTGCGGCCCTGGGAGGCCACCGTGCCGCCCGGCGACGACACCGCGCCGAAGTCGTTCCGCGGGCTGGTGCGCGACCTGCGGCGCCAGGCCCGGCTGGGCCGGTCGCTGCCGTTCGCGGTCACCGTCGACGGCCAGTTCGCCGGCCAGCTCACGGTCACCAACATCGTCGGCGGGTCGGCACGGTGGGGGCAGGTCGGCTACTGGGTCGACGAGCGGTTCGCCGGCCAGGGTGTGATCCCGACGGCGGTCGCGCTCGTCGTGGACTACTGCCTGTTCGAGATGGGGCTGCACCGGATCGAGGTGGCCATCCGCCCGGAGAACCAGGCAAGTCTGCGGGTGGTGGAGAAGCTTGGGTTCACCGAGATCGGGTACGCGCCGGGCTACCTGCACATCGACGGGGAGTGGCGCGACCACCGGTTGTTCGCCCTGACCGCGGAGCAGTGCGAGGGCGGCGTGCTGCGGAGGTTCCGCGGCGTCGTGTGATGCCCCCTGTCCACAATCCGGGGCTCGGACTTGCAAATCACACCAGTCACATGAGTTCATTTGCGACACACCGTGCTTCTTGCACGCCGTGCTCGCTCCGCGTCCCTATCGTCTGACGCGTGGACCTGTCAGGAATCATCTTCGTAGCCCTCGCGGTGGCGTGGGTTGCCTACCTGGTTCCGAAGGCGCTGAAGCACCACGACGAAGTGGCCCGGACCAGGTCGATCGACCGTTTCTCCACTGCGATGCGCGTGCTCGCCCGTCGGGAGCCGGTCAGCGGGCGCGACGCGCGCCTCGTGGTGGCACCCCCGCGCCCTGCCGACAACCCCCGCGTCGTGCTGCCCTCGTCGCAGCCGGTCGCGGCGGTTGACCGTCCGGTGGCGCCCCGCCCGGCCGCGCAGCGCGCTGCGGCCCGTGCGGCTGCCGGTCGTCGTCGCCGCATCCTCGCCCTACTCCTGCTCGCCGACCTGGTGGTCGGCCTGCTCGCCGCGTTCGCGGTCGCGCCGTGGTGGGCGCCCGTCGTGCCGGTCGCGCTCACCGTGCTCTTCCTCGTGCTGGCCCGCACCCAGGTCCGCCGCGCCCGCAACGCCGTCTGGGACCGCGAGCTCGCGGCGTCGGCCGACGAGGCACCGCGCGTACGGCGTGCCGCCCGGGTCGAGGCCCAGGACGGCATGGTCCGCACCCTCGAGGTCGACGAGCTCGAGGACACCGTGGACTTCGCCGCTCCGCTCGTGGACGCGGTCGCCGTGGCCACCGACGACGGCGGTTCCCTGTGGGACCCGCTGCCGATGACGCTGCCGACCTACGTGACGAAGCCGAAGGCTCGCCGTACGGTCCGCACCATCGACCTCAACGAGCCCGACACCTGGACCTCCGGCCACTCGCAGGAGGACAGCCGCCTGGTCGCCGAGTCGGCCGCGCAGGCCGCCGAGGGGGAGGCCGAGGAGCTCGAGATCGAGCAGCAGCGCGCCGTGGGGTCCTGATTCGGAACTAGCCGTCGCGAGTGATATGTTCTGGTCTCGCGTCGGCAACGACGCACGGTTTTGGGGCTGTGGCGCAGTTGGTAGCGCGTCTCGTTCGCAATGAGAAGGTCAGGGGTTCGAATCCCCTCAGCTCCACCACACAGACACCGTCTCCCCTGTGGAAACGGTGTCTTTCTGGTTCCGGCCACATCGTGTCCGGGTCAGGCGGCGTCGAAGTCGATGGTGAACGGCTGGCCGCGGTAGATCTCGATGACCACCGGCTTCGCGGTCGGCTTCAGTCTTGCCTGGTCGGTGGTGCGGGTGCCGGTGTTGTCGACGAGGTAGAACCGTCCGTAGCCGTCGCGCCACACGTACACACCGGGGAAGGGTTGCTGGACTGCCCAGTGGCCGTGGGTCTTGGCCCGGTGGTGTCGTTTGCCGAGGGGTCCGTAGTTGTCCAGGCTCGACTGTCCCTCGCCCCCGTCGGGGTCGTAGGCCACGGTGTGGTCGATCTCGACCTCACCGGTGGTGGTGGCGAAGGGGAAGCAGTCGGCCGGCGTCCGTAGATGCACGGCCCGTCTATGTCGGGCTGGTATCTCGTAGGCGTCCACGGGTTCCTGGTGCTCGAGGTCGATGACCTCACGAATCGTGCAGTGCTGGAAGGGGGCGACGTGACGGCGTAGGTAGTCGAGCGTCAATGGGCCGTGGCCCTCGAAGCGCGTCACGCCGGACCCGCTCTCCAGGGTCTCGCGGGCGACATGGACGAACATCTGCACCCGCGGCAGCAGCTTCGACCACGACACACCGGTGTAGGTCTTGCCGGGCCTGTGGCCCAGGACGAGGTCCCGTAGCCAGGCTGGGAAACCGGAGGGCCGGAACAGCTCGGGCTCCGGCGACTCGACGGTCTCCGGTTCTGCATGCTCATCAACCTGGGGATCGTCAGCCGGCGGCTCGTCGACGGGAGCCGAGTCGTCGATCGGGAGCGGCTCGTCGGCCGTCTCGGAACGCTTGGCGGCGAACGCCGCGAGCAGCTCGATCGCCTGCATCGGGTTCGCGAGGATCGCGAACGCCTTCACCCGCCGCGCCTCGAGATCCTCACCGTCACCGAGCGCCTGGAGAGCTTGGGCGAGGTAGTCGACACTCGCGTCAAAGCCCACCACCCACGCGACCGGTGCCCGGGCAACGAACGTGCCCATCCCCTCGATCGTGTTGCGGGACTTCCGCGCGAACTGCCGCTCCGCGGCCTCACGCTCGCGCTGCTCGGCGACCTCCGGGTCAGCAGCCTTCACCTTCCCGGCCAGCACGTCCACGAACCGGGAGAACGGCAGCCGACCGTCCACGCTCTCGACCATCTCCGCATCCACAAAGGCCGCTGCCTCGACGCTCAGGTGGCGGGTCTGCTGCGCCACCTGACGCACCAGTGGGATCTTCACCTCACCCGCGTCGACACGGGCCGCGATCAGCGGGAGGCGGTGCCACACGTCCAGGGCGTCGGCGAGGTAGTGCTCCGCGGCCACCATGCCGAGCTGCATCCGCACCCCGAAGTCAGCGGCCGCGAACTCGAGCACCTTCGGCGTCCCGGGCCCGCCGATCCGGACCGCCCGCTCCGCACCCGGGAGCACCCGACCGTGCTGGGTGGCGTCCTCGTTGTTGACCGTGGCGAACTCGTAGGCCAGCCGGAACATGAGTGCGTTGTCGGCGACCGTGCGGGCGTAGGCAGCACCGACTGCGTCGAGGATTCCCTCGCCGGTGTCGAGTGCTGTGGTCGCGTCCATGTAGCCATTCAAGCACTCACCGGGGACATATTCGAGAGTGTGTTCGACATCTGTGGACAGAGATTTCAGGGCCGCGAGCCCAGCCGGTCAGTGGTCTCGACAAGCTCGGCCAACGACGCGCGACGAGCTCGACCAACGGACCTTCAGCACACCACAGGGCGCCGACTTTGATGATGGTCTGGCCCTGGGGGCGGCAAGTGCCGTTCACATGTTCGACGATTCGACCGGCCATCCGGTCCGCCTCGCGGTGCGTGTCAGGCGGCAGGCTGGCGGCGGCGCGCTCGATGGCGGAGGGCAGGTCGCGTCGCAGGTCTTCGACCAGGCGACGGCCTGGTCTGCGGGGATCCCGAGCCGGCGACCGACCTTGACCAGTCGCGTGAGGTCACGTCCAGCAAAGTCCAGTGGTCGGCAGGCGCCCGGCTTGTTGGAGTACGTGGGGGCTGCGAGCGGCATCGATAAGGACAGTGGAGGGCGCCCCGAAGGTGTCGACGCTCGAACGGCCCACCACGACAGATGCATGCAGAGCGATCGGTGAGCATCCGGGGACGCGCGGCCGGCCCGGGACACCGTGGCCTCCCGGGCCGGTCGCCGCCGTGAGGCGCCGTCAGGACACCACGGCGTCGATCACCTTCTTGAGCGCACTGGGCTGCGCAGGCCTGCGGGGCGCCGAAGCCCTGCAGTCCATCATCTCGGCGCCGATGGCCTGGAGGTCGTTTCGCCCGAGCCCCGCGCGGACCTTGGGGAACCAGTCCTCTTCTTCCTCCTCCATGTGATGACGCACGTTCTCGATCAGGACGGTGACCTTGGCGGTGAAGCGTTCGTCCTGCGGCTTCATCGCCGCCAGCTCCATCACCAAGACGTCGGCGACGTGGTGCTCCTCGTAGGACTCGAGGATGTCGTCCTCCAGCTCCGGGAGCAGCTCCCGGACGCGGGGGTACATGACCTCGTTCTCGAGATAGGTGTGCACCGTCAGCAACTCGATGATCCTGTCGACGGTCTTGCCCTTGGTGGCGAACGCCTGGTCGCCTGCCTTCTCGAACGTCGTGAAGAGCTTCCGGATCTCCTGGTGGTCGTCCTTGAGCAGGACGATGGCGTCGGTTGTCATGTCGATCTCCAACTCTCGAGGGTCGCGCGACCGGTCTGGCGGGCCAGGAAGCACCCGTCGGCCACACAGAGCGGCTCGTACCCGCGAACGCCACGCCCATGTGGCGTTCGCGGGTGCCGCCGGCCCACGCCGCGCGCAGTCCTCGTCGTCGTCGGTGGCTGGGCGGTCCGCGCGGGCGCAGCCACGCGGTCGGGGCCCCGACGCGCATGCGGCGGGGTCTGGCCTGCCTGACGGGTCGTCGTGTCCCCCGTCCATGCGGCCTCGGTGTCCTCCGCCCACATCCACGAGGCGGAGGTGGGTCGTCGACCCAGCCGGTCGAGACGAGCTCGTCGAACTCGCGCCGCAGCCACTCCTCGTCAGCCACCAAGATGTCCACGAAGTCCTCGACGAGGTCGTGCGTGACGACCCCCTGGGACTGGGGGGACCTGCGGAGTGAGTCGTGCGCGGACATCACGACACCGGGAGATCAGGCGTTGATCGCCGTACGTCGCGTCTCGGCATCGCCGGTGTGGACCTGGATCTTGCGCGGCTTGGCCTTCTCCGCCACGGGGACACGGAGCCGCAGGACGCCGTCCTGGTAGTGGGCCGCGATGGCGTTCAGGTCGAGGTTGTCACCGAGGACGAGCTGGCGGCTGAAGGCGCCCTTGGGCCGTTCGGACGCGAGCATCTCCCAGTCGCCGTTGGCGTTGACTCGCTCGGCGCGGACGGTGAGCACGTTGCGCTCGACGTCGAGGTCGATGCTGTCGGGAGCAACGCCCGGGAGGTCGAACTCGATGATGAAGGTGTCTGCCTCGCGCCAGGCGTCCATCGCCATCACGGCCGGACGGTTGGTGGTGCCGAGCACCTGCTGGGTCAGGCGGTCAAGGTCGCGAAATGGGTCGGTGTTACGCAGCAACATGAGAGGTCCTTTCCCTAGCGTCTTCCTCTGTCGGTGGTCTCTCGTACTCCCCTGGATCTGTATCAGTGAGTACAGGTTTTATATACTCAGTCACCTGGGGAGAATCAAGTGCCCGGCCCAAATTCGTGGGAGGTTTTCATGAGCGACGAGACCAAGGGCGTGTTCGCGATCTCGGTGGCCGCCGACATGGTCTCCATGCAGATCCAGAACCTCCGCGTCTACGAACGGCGGGGCATCATCACGCCGTCCCGCACGGCGGGCGGCACCCGGCTGTACAGCCAGGAGGACATCACGCGTCTGCACCGGGTCCGGGTTCTCCTGGCCGAGGGCCTCAACCTTGCGGGTGTGGCCCGGGTGATCGATCTGGAGGACGAGATCCGTCGGCTCAAGCGGCAGTCTGCGGTCCACCGCGCACCGTGACGGGGAGGGCGTCAGCCGCCGAGCAGCTGCCAGGCGACCGCGACCACCATCACCAGGGCGAGGAGCGCGACGCCCAGCGCGGCCGGCCGCATCCAGGCCGGGCGTTCCGGCTCGGGCTCTTCGCGGTCGACGAAGGCTTGGAACATCTGGGTGCTGGCGGCGGGGTCGAGCTCGTTGTCGGGCATATCGGAAAGGCTAGCGACAGCAGGGATCTGACGCCTTGTGGCCCACCCCGTCGTGGGACGGGGGCTCACTCCGAGCCGACCGAGTCCGACACCTCGATCCGGCCCTCGTCGCGGACCCGGACCGAGCCCGCGTAGCCGTCGACGAAGCCGACCTCGACCTCGAAGGTGCGCCCGGACGTCGTGCGGATGCCGATGGTCCAGGCGTTCTCGGCCAGGTGGTGCTCCTCAGCGGACAGCGACAGGGTCGCCGGGTCCAGGGAGTACGCCGCAGCGGTCGCGTCGCGGGCGCGGGTCACCGCGGTGTCTCGGGAGGTGCGCGGGTGATCGGCGAGACCGGCAAGGCCGAGCAGGTCGAGGAACGCCGCGCAGACGCTGTCGTCGGCGGCCCGCGCGGTGGTCACGCTGCGCGGCCCGAGCGTCACCATCAGCCCGAGGTCGACGGCGCCGGGGCTGGGACCCCAGCTGGTGTGCCACCGGTGCTGGTGCAGCGAGTAGTGCCGCGGCACCTCGGCGCCGGCGTAGACGACGGGCTCGAGTGCGGCCAGCAGCGCGCGCTCGTCGGCGGGGTCGGGGGCGTCGTCGTCGGGGACCGGGAGCTCGAGGAGGTACTGCAGGTAGGCGGGGCCGTCCGGACGGACCCGGTAGCCGACCTGGACCCGGAACCGGTCCACCCGGCCGAAGGTGAGCAGCGGGCGCGAGGCGCGGCTCTCGGCCGCAGGGATGGCCATGTGCCCAGCGTTCGCCGCGGGGGCGGCCGGGTCAAGGACGAACCTCGCGGATCACCCGAAGGTCTGGACCTCGCCGCTGCCCCACACGACCACGCCGGTGCGGCCGGGCCGTTCCGCGAGCCAGCGCAGCGCACCGTCGCCCTGCGCGAACGCGGCGGTCGCGTCGATGTCGGCCCAGGTGAGGTCGCCGGCGACCACCGTCACCGAGGCGACGGTGGTCGGCACCTCGCCGGTGCGCGCGTCGACGATGTGCGGTCCGCGGTGGGTGAGCGCGGACGTGGCGAGGGCCCCGTTGCGCAGCGGTACGACGGCCACGACCCGGCTCGGGTCGTGCGGGTCCTCGATGCCGATCCACCAGGGCTCCGAGTCGGGTCCGGCGACCCGGCAGACCATGTCGCCGCCGGCGGAGAGGCACACGTCGGTGCCCGCAAGGGCGTCGAAGGCGGCGGCGGCCCGCTGCACCGCCCAGCCCTTCACCACGCCGCTCGGGTCGAGGACCTGCCCGTCGCCGGGCCCGGGACGCCGTACGTCGAAGGCGCCGTGGGACTGGACCCGGGCGAGCTCGCCGAGCGCCAGCACCTCGGCGACCTCGGACGGGCAGTCCGCGACCGTGATCTCGCCGCGGTCCAGCCGGGAGACGAACGAGTCGGCGCGGTAGGTGCTGAACACGCGGTCCGCCTCGTGCAGGACCGCGAGCGCCCGGGCCCAGGCGGCCTCGCCGTAGCGGTCACCGGCGTGCCGTCCGCGCAGCGCGAGGCTGACCGGCATCCCCATCACGTGCTCGACGTAGCGGGTCGTCGCCACCGTCGCGGTGCTCACAGGCCGGCCTGGTCGATCGCGCTCTGCAGTGACTGCAGGTAGCCGGTGCTGGTCACGGTGGCCCCGCTGACCATGTCGATGCTCGCGCTCTGCTGGTCGGTCGTCTCCTGGATCAGGATCGGCAGCGCGTAGGAGTTGATCTCCTGGTCCTTGCCGTTGCCGGTGGGGTACTGCAGCACGTTGACCCGGGCGATCGTGCCGTTGGCGACGACGAGCTGCACCTGGACCGGGCCCCACTGGGTGGAGGCGACCCTGCCCGTCACCGTCTTCGACGAGGTGCCGCTCGTCGTACCGCTGGTGCCGGAGACGATGGAGGTCGGGGGAGAGGCGGTGGTGGCACCGTTGGAGGCGTCGTAGCCGAACAGGAGTACGACGACCGAGACGGTGCTCAGCAGCCAGAAGGTGAGTCGCTTCATCGGGTCACCACGCAAAGGTCTCGAGATGGAGCCGGTCCTCGGGGAGGCCGGCGGCGGTCAGGGTGGCGCGCACCAGGTCGGTCCAGATCTCCGGGCCGCAGACGTAGACGTCGCGATCGGCGATGTCGGGGACCCAGTAGCGCAAGGCGGTCAGGTCGTCGGCACGGCCCACTCCGTCGCCGAGCCAGGAGCCGGGGCCGCGGCGGTGGCCGGGCAGGTGCAGCACCCGCAGCCCCTTCCCGGCCGCGAGGGCACCGAGCTCGGGGGCGAACAGCGGGTCGGCGGTGTAGCGGTGCAGCAGCACGGCGTCACCGGGCCGGTAGTCGAGCCCTTCGGCGAGGGCCCGCAGCGGCGTGATCCCGACCCCGGCACCGATCAGGGCCACCTTCGGCTGGGTGCGGGCGCGGGCGGAGAGCCGGCCGAACGGCCCCTCGACCAGGGCCCGGGTCCCGGGCCGCAGCCCGAAGGCAGCGGCGCTGCCGTCGCCGACGGCCTGGACGGTGATCCGCAGGCTGCGACCGTCCGGGGCCGCCGAGAGCGAGTAGGGGTTGGCGCGGGTCCAGCCCGGGCCGCTCAGGAAGCGCCAGGACAGGAACTGCCCCGCCTCGACACCGAGCAGGTCCAGCCGGCGGCCGGTCACGTAGACCGAGGCGACGTCGCCGGTCTCGCGGACCACCGAGGTCACCCGGAGCCGGTGCCGCAGGTTGAGCCGCAGCGGTACCCCGAGCCGCCACCCGAGTACGGCGCCTGCGGACACGCCCCAGGCCGTCCACCAGAACGCCGTACGCGCCGGAGAGGCCAGGAACTGCTGGCCGGTCCACAGCTGGTGGGGCAGGGCGAGCCCGACTCCGAGGTAGGCGTAGAGGTGCAGCAGGTGCCAGGACTCGTAGCGGATCCGGCGCCGCGCGGCCTTGATGCTGGTCACCACCACCATCACCAGGGCGACGGTGCCTCCGGTGGCGAGCAGCATGCCCGGGTAGTGCCAGACCAGGTCCCACAGGGTCGCGGGGGTCCGGACGACCTGCCCGGCGGCGTAGCCCCAGGTGATCAGCACGATGTGGGCGAGCGTCAGGTTGAAGGAGGTGAAGCCGACCAGCCGGTGCACGTGCGCCAGGCGGTCCTGGCCGAAAGCCCGCTCGAGGACCGGCAACCGGGCCATCAGCAGCACCTGGGCCAGCAGCAGCACCGACGCCACCAGACCGGTCAGCCGCCCCGTCGAGGTCAGTCCGCTCGCCCAGCCGGCGACGTCGCGCACCCCGCCGTCCTCGACCCACCAGTAGGTCACCAGCAGCAGGCTCAGCCACAACGCTGCTGCGGCACCCTGCCGGACGGCGGCGTCGAGGCGGGCCTGGGCGCCGGTCCAGCCGCGCCGTGTCGGTTTCATCGGGTCGTCCTCTCGAAGCCTGATGACTCGAGTCTGCGGGCCTGCGCTGAGCCGACCGTGGGCACATGCTGTGCGGTTCCTGTGGACCGACCCCGGCCGGAGGGGCCGGCGGCCGGGTCGCTAACGTCGGCCGTGCCAAGACGCGGGAGCCCGGGAGGACCGGGCTGAGAGGGTGGCTGGACTGCCGCCGACCGCTTGAACCTGAACCGGATCATGCCGGCGGAGGGAGCAAGGCCGATGCTCGACGTGTCCCCACGCGCACCCAGTCCCGTGGACGAGGTGCCGCACACCCTCGACGAACCCGTACCCCGCACGTTGGGGCTGCTCGACCAGCTCGGGCTGTGGGGCAACCTCGGCGTGAGCCTGCTCGGTTTCACGGGCGCGGTCGCCGTACTGCACCCCGGTGGCCCGGACGCGCCACCGCTGTCACTGCTCGCGGCGCTGCTCGCGACCGTGGTCGGCACCGCCCTCGGATCGGCCGCGATCGCCGCCACCGCGGCCCTCGGCGCGCGCACCGGTGCTCCGTCGATGGTGCTGCTGCGCGGCCTGTTCGGGGTGCGCGGGTCCGCCGTCCCCACCGTGCTCAACGTGGTCCAGATGCTCGGCTGGGGCACGTTCGAGATCGTCACCATCGGGAGCGCCCTGACGCAGGTCGTGCCCGGCGTGCCGCGCTGGACGTGGGTGGTGGCGGTGGGAACCGTGACCACGCTGCTGGCCCTCCGACCGCTCGGTTGGGTGCGGGTGCTGCGCCGCTACGTCAGCGTGCTGGTGGTGCTCGCGCTGGGCTACCTGCTGCTCGCGGTGCCTGCGCCTGCGTCGTCCGCCGGCGGCTGGTCGGGCTTCAGCACCGCCGTCGACACCGCATTGGCGGTTGCCGTGTCCTGGGTGCCGATGGCCGCCGATTACGCCCGCCACTCGCGCAGCACGCGGGCCGCGGCGCTCGGCGCCTTCGTGGGGTACGGCGTGCTGCAGGTGTCCTGCTACGCCGTCGGGCTGGTGGCCGCGGCGAGCGGCGACGTGTTCGCAGTGTTCCTGGCCGTGCCGCTGGGCGTCGTGGCGTTCCTGGTGCTGGTCGGACGCGAGCTCGACCAGTCGTTCGCCAACGTGTACTCGACAACCGTCTCAGTGCAGAACCTGCGGCCGCACTGGGACCGGCGGGTGCTCTCGACGGTGGTCGGCGTGGTGACCACGGGACTGGCGCTCTTCGTCCATATGGACGACTACGCAGGGTTCCTGCTGCTGATCGGCTCGGTGTTCGTGCCGTTGACCGGTGTCCTGCTCACCGACCGGGTGTGCCTGCGCGGAGCCGGCTGGGACCTCTCGCCGACCGCGGCGGCACGTCCGCTGATGCTGCTGCCGTGGGCGCTCGGCATCGCGGCCTACCACCTGGTGCCCGCGTGGGCGAGTGCCTCGCTGGTGTCGTTCCTCGTCGCCGCTGCGGCCACCGCGGCTGTGCACGTCCTGCCCCAGACCCGTCCGACCCAGGAGGTCTCCCGATGAGCAACCGACCCGATCCGGCCACCGTCGCCGCGACCATGCAGCAGGTGCGCGACAAGGCGCCGCTCGTGCACTGCCTGACCAACATCGTCGTCGCGAACGTGACCGCCAACGGCCTGCTCGCGGTGGGGGCGTCGCCGGCGATGGTCGAGAACGCCGACGAGTCCGCGGCGTTCGCCGAGGTCGCGGGCGCGGTCCTGGTCAACCTCGGGACGCTGTCGCGCGAGCGTGCCGAGGCGATGCGGGCCGCGGCGTCCTCGGCGGCCGGCGCCGGCACCCCGTGGGTCCTCGACCCCGTCGCCGTCGGCGCCCTCGGGCACCGGACCTCGCTGGCGGCCGACCTCCTCGCGCACCGGCCGGACGTCGTACGAGGGAATCCCGCGGAGGTGCTCGGGCTGGCCGGCGCGGGCGGCGCCGGGCGCGGCGTGGACAGCACCGTCGGACCGGAGGCGGCGCTCGAGGCCGCCACCGCGATCGCCCGGAGCACCGGGGGAGTGGTGGCCGTCAGCGGGGCAGTCGACCGGGTCACCGACGGCGACACCGTCGTCGACGTGCCGACCGGCGACCCGATGCTGACGCGGGTGACGGGGACGGGCTGCCTGCTGGGCGGCCTGGTCGCGGCCTGCCTCGGCGCCGGGGCGTCACCCCTCGACGCGGCGGTGGCGGCGACGGTAGCGCTGACCGTGGCTGCCGAGGAGGCGCTGCCGGGAACGCGTGGACCGGGGTCGTTCGCCGTCGCGCTGATCGACGAGCTCGCCCGTCTCGACGCGGCCACGATCGCGCGTCGGCTGGCGGCCAGGTGAACCCCGGACTGGCGTCTCGACGACCCGCGACTGACTTCTCGACGAGGGTGCGGGAGGTGCTCGAGCTCTATCTCGTCACGGACACGGCGTTGTGCGGCGGGCGCGGGGTGGTGGAGACGGTGCGGGCCGCGCTGCGGGGCGGTGTCAGCGCCGTCCAGGTGCGCGAGCCCGCCGCCACCACACGTGAGCTGTGCGCGCTCACGATCGCGCTGCGCGAGGTCCTCGACGGCACGGGGGTGCCGCTGATCGTCAACGACCGCGTGGACGTGGCGCTCGTGACCGGTGCCGACGGCGTGCACCTCGGGCAGGACGACCTCGACCCGGCGCGCACCCGGGCGCTGGCGAACGGCCTGCTGGTCGGGCTGTCGGTGCGGACGCTCGCCGAGGCGGAGGCAGCCGCCACGCTGCCCGCGGGGACGGTCGACTACCTCGGCGTCGGGCCGGTGCTGACGACCGCCACGAAGACCGACGCGGCACCGCCGCTGGGACTCGAGTCGACGGCTGCCGCTGTCGCCGCGACCCGGCTGCCCACGGTGGCGATCGGCGGGATCGACGCTCTCAGCGCGCCCGCGGTCCGCCGTACCGGTGTCGACGGGGTCGCCGTCGTCTCCGCCATCTGTGCCGCAGCCGACCCGGCCGCGGCCGCGGCGAGCCTCCGGGGAGGACCCCGATGATCCCGACCGTGCTCACCATCGCCGGCACCGACCCCAGCGGCGGTGCCGGGATCTCCGCGGACCTGAAGACGTTCTCGGCGCTCGGGGCGTTCGGCACGGTCGTGGTCACCGCGGTCGTCGCGCAGAACACCCGCGGCGTGAAGGCCGTGCACCAGCTCGGCGCTGACGACGTGCGCACCCAGCTCGAGGTGCTGCTCGACGACGTCCACGTGGACGCGGTGAAGATCGGCATGCTCGGCAGCGCCGAGGTCACCCGGGCCGTCGCGGCGGTGCTGCGCGAGCGGAGGCCGGCGTACGTCGTGCTCGACCCGGTGATGGTCGCCAAGAGCGGTGACCGGCTGCTGGCGGAGGACGCCGTGGTCGCGCTGCGCGACGACTTGTTGCCCGGGTGCGACCTGGTCACGCCCAACCTGCCCGAGGCCGCGGACCTGCTCGGCGAGGTCGAGGCCGCCGACGAGGACGCGATGGTGGCCCAGCTCGACCGGCTCGCGGACCTGTGCCCCGGCGTGCTGCTCAAGGGAGGCCACCTCGACGGCGAGCACAGCGTCGATCTGCTGCGCGTCGACGGCACCGACACCCGGCTGACGGCACCTCGGGTCGCCACCCGCAACAGCCACGGGACCGGATGCACGCTGTCGTCCGCCATCGCCGCGCTGCGGCCGGGCAGTGCCGGCTGGGTCGAAGCCGTCTCCGCGGCCAAGGACTACCTCACCGTGGCGCTGCGTCACGCGGACGACCTCGACATCGGCGGCGGACACGGCCCCGTCCACCACTTCCACGCACTGTGGACGTGATGGGATCTCGGGCGTGAGCGACCTCGACATCCGCCTCGTCGCCGCGTGCCCGACGCCCCGCCCGACCACTTTCTCGACTCCCTCCCTCGTTGAGAGGTCACTCGCGGGTCGTCGAGTGGTCAGCAGACGGTGTCCATGGCCGGCATCCAGATCTTCCGCACGCTGGGCGAGACCTGCTCGAACTCTGCGTCGTGGGCATTCAGCTGCGACGTCGGCGAGTGCGTCCCGTTGTGCGATGACCACACGGTCCTGCCGCCCGGGGTGAGCACCCGCAGCGGGCCGCGGAGGGTGATCGCGAGCGTCGACCCGGCCACGTGCGTGTGCGTCTGCCACCGGACCTTCGCGCCGCACGTGTAGACGAGGTTGCCGTCCTTCTGCATGGTCAGGAACTCTCGCTTCCCACCGAACGTGGTGGCGAGCGCGTCGACGAGACGGGCACCGCTGGCGAGCGTCTCACCTGCGACGACGGCCGCGCGGCCGGAGCCGGACGCCCAGACCTGCTTGCCCTGCGCGGTGAGCAGCACCAGGTTGCCGCCGTTGGTGAGCCGGAGCCTGGTGGCGCCGGAGCCGGCTGTCCCCGACGCCCACACGCGCGTGCCGTTGGCCAGGCGCAGCACCAGGTTGCCGTCGCGCTTGAGCAGGAGGACGGTGCGGTCGCGCGACGGTGTGGGGCGACCACTGGTGTCGAGGCGGTGCCAGGTGATCACGTTGTCGGAGTAGCCGTGACTCTCGTGGAAGTTCGTGAACTGGACCAGTTGCACCTCACCCGCGTCGGTGGTGAGGAGGAAGTTGCCGTTCGCCGAGACCAGGGTGTTCGCGGTCGTTCCTGCGGTCAGCCGCTCTCCGGCGAGGAGGCTGTCGTGCGGAGTCGCGGCGGTCGCTCCGCTGGCGCCGGTGAGCGCGAGCAGCAGGCCGCCGGCAGCGGTGAGGCCGGTCAGGAAGCGCGCAGCGCGCATGGCAGAGAACCTCCGAGAGGGAAGGGCGGGGAGACGGGTCAGTTGCAGGAGGTGCTCAGCTTCGGCTGCCAGATCGTCGTGCCGGTCGGTTGGAGCTGCAAGTACTCCAGCTGGCCGACTGACAGCGCCGACTCCGGCGTGTGGCTGGCGCTGTGCGAGGACCACACGACCGTGCCTTGCGGTGAGCGCACGCGGAGCGAGCCGCGCAGCCCGACCTCGAGCACGGACCCGGCGGCGTGGGTGCGGGTCTGCCACAGGACCTTCGCACCGCAGGTGTAGACGAGGTTGCCGTCCTTCTGCATGGTCAGGAACTGGCGGTGCCACCCCGGTCCCCAGCCGGTCGGCCAGGCGTCCACGAGCCGACGTCCGCTGCCGAGCGTGTCACCGGCGACCAGGGCCTCGCGGCCCGACCCTGACGACCAGACCTGCTTGCCGGTGGCGGTCAGGAGCACGAGATTGCCGCCGTCGGTGAGCCGGAGGCGCGTGGCACCCGACCCCGAGGTCCCCGACGCCCACAGGCGGGTGCTGTCGGCCAGGCGCAGCACCAGGTTGCCGTCCTGCTTGAGCAGGAGCACCGAGTGGTCGTGCGCCGGGTTGTGCCTGCCGGTGCGGTCGTCGCGGAACCACACGTCGGTCTGGTACGAGCCGCCGTCCGGGCCGTTGAACGCCGTTGTCTGGTCGAGGATCAGGTCGGCCGAGAAGACCGACAGCCGGAACTCACCGCTTGGTGACGTCAGGTGGTTCGCGGACGTGCCGGCGGTGAGCCGGTGGCCTGCGAGCAGGGTGTCGCCCGCGTCGGTCGCGGACGCGGGCGCACCCGCCCCGACGACGGAGAGGAGGAGGCCGCTGAGGGCGGCGATGGCAGGCAGGACGCGCGTGATGCGCATGTGGTGGAACCCCCGAGTAGTGGTGAAGAAGAAGTCAGTCGCAGTAGGTGCTGAGCTTCGGCATCCAGATGGTCCGGAAGCTCGGCCACATCTGCTCGAACTCGACCATGTTCGCCTTCAGCACGGAGCCGGGCGCGTGCGTGCCGTTGTGCGAGGACCACACGACCGCGCCGGCCGGGGTGCGCACCCGCAGCGACTCGCGCAGCGAGATCTCGAGCCGCGACCCCGCGACGTGGGTGCGGGTCTGCCAGAGCACCGTGCCACCGCACTTGTAGACCAGGTTGCCGTCCTTCTGCATGGTCAGGAACTGGCGGTGGAACTTCGGGCCGAGCGCGGTGTTCCAGGCGTCGATGAGCCGGGCGCCGCTGCCGAGGGTCTCGCCTGCGGCGATCACCGCGCGTCCGGAGCCGGACGCCCAGACCTGCTTGCCCTTCGCGGTGAGCAGCACCAGGTTGCCGCCGTTGGTGAGGCGCAGCTTCGTGGCACCGGAGCCGGCGGTCCCCGACGCCCACAGGCGGGTGCCGTTGGCCAGGCGCAGCACCAGGTTGCCGTCGCGCTTGAGCAGGAGCACGGTGCGGTCGTGGTCCGGGTTGTGCTTGCCGGACGCGTCGTTGCGGAACCAGGTGCCCTGGCTGTAGCTGCCACCGTCGCCCGCGTTGAACGGCACCGTCTGGTCGAGCTGCACCTCGGCGGAGTAGGCGGTCAGCGTGAACTCGCCCGACGGCGACTCGAGGTGGTCCGCGGTCGTCCCGGCAGTGATCCGCTGGCCCGCGAGCAGGCTGTCGCGCGGCGTCGCCGCCGTCGCCGGTCCGGTGGCGCCCGTGAGCGCGAGCAGCAGCCCGCCGGCGGCCGTGAGGACGGTCAGGAAGCGCGCTGTGCGCATGGGCGAAACCCCCGAGTAGTGCCGAATGTCGCGGAGATCATCACATGCCCGTCAAGCCTGGCGCCCGCGACTGACCACTCAACGACCCGCGAGTGACCTCTCGACGGGGAAAGGGGGAGTCAGGCGGTGAAGGGGTGCCAGGAGCCGAGCAGCGCCATCACCTCGTGCACCGGCATCGGGCGGCCGAGGAAGTAGCCCTGGGCGAAGTCGCACCCGAGCCGCGTGACCCGGGTGTGGTGCTCGGCGTTCTCGACGCCCTCGGCACAGACCTTGAAGCCGAACGCGTGCCCGAGCCCCACGACGGCACGCACCACCGCCTCCCCGTGGCCGTCCTCGTCGAGGAAGGAGCGGTCGATCTTGAGCACGTCGACGAGCGGGAACCGCTGCAGGTAGGACAGCGAGCTGTAGCCGGTGCCGAAGTCGTCGATCAGGATCGTCATGCCGGCCTCGCGCAGCCGGGTCAGGTTGTCCTGGGTGACCTTGTCCTCGTCGATGAAGATCGACTCGGTGATCTCGAAGCCGAGCCGCTCCGCCGGCAGCGGGCTGGCGGCCAGCGCGCCCTGCACGGTGGCGAAGAACGACGGTGAGCGCAGCTCGTGCGCGCTCACGTTGACGCGCACCCCGATCGGACCGAGCGACTGCCACGCGGTGGCGTCGCCGATCGCGCGGTTGAGGACCAGCTGGCCGAGGTCGCCGATCAGTCCGGTCTCCTCGGCGACCGGGATGAACACGTCGGGCGGGATCACCTCGCCGGTCGGCGTGGTCCACCGGCACAGGGCCTCGAACGCCTGCAGCTCGCCCGTCGCGAGGTCGACGATCGGCTGGTAGTGCACGTCGAGGTCGCCGCGGCGGATCGCCGTGCGCAGCTCCCCGGCCACGTTGAGCCGGCCGAGCACGTCGCCACGCATCGCCTCGTCGAAGATCCGGTAGGTGCCGGGGCGGTCCCGCTTGGCGCGGTACATCGCGATGTCCGCCTCGGACAGCATCCCGGTCGTCGTACCCTCCCCGTCGAAGGCCAGGGAGACGCCGACACTGGCCGACAGGCTGACCCGGTGGCCGGCGAGCACCACCCCAGGGGTGAACGCGTCGAGCACGGCGCGGGCGATGAAGGCGACCTCGTCCTCGCCGCCGAGGTCCTCGCAGAGCACCACGAACTCGTCGCCGCCGAGCCGGGCCACCGTGTCGCCGGGGCGTACGGCGGCCGTCAGCCGGCGCGCGAGCTCGGAGAGCAGCAGGTCGCCGACGCCGTGGCCGAGCGAGTCGTTGACGGTCTTGAAGTCGTCGAGGTCGAGCAGCAGCACGCCGAGCAGGCCGTTCTGACGGGCGCCGCGCTCGAGGGCGTGCTCGATCCGGTCGAGGACGAGTGCGCGGTTGGGCAGGCCGGTGAGCTCGTCGTGCAGGGCCTGGTGCTGGAGCCGGTCCTCGAGGTCGTAGCGGCGGACCGCGGCGCCGAGGGTGGCCGCGATCGACTCGACGAACGCGACGTCCTCGACGCTCCAGTCCCGCGGCTGCGGACCGGCGGCGCCGATCACGCCCCAGGGCCGGGCCGCGCCCGGGATCGGCACGCAGAGCGCGCTGCGGATGCCGGTGGCGTCGCTGGTGTCGGTGAAGGCCGGGTCGGTGACCATGTCGGCGGAGAACATGGTGCGGTCCTCGGCGAGCGCAATCCCGGAGACGCTGCCGGGCTCCACCGGGAGGACGCGCCCCTCCCAGTAGGGGTCGGAGACCGCGATCATCTGGGTGGTGGCGCCGTCGGCGGACTGCCGCAGGATCGAGGAGACCAGCTCGGGGTAGCGGCTGGTGACCAGGCCGACGGCAGCGTTCATCACGTCGGCCAGCGACTCGGTGAGCGCGAGCCGGCCCAGCTCGGCGATCAGCCGCTGCTCGGTAGCCACCCGGCTCACCCGCTCCTGCGCCTTGATCCGGCTGCGCAGGTCCCTCATGATGCACGCCATCGCGAGCGGCTCGCTGGTCCCGGGGCGGAACATCATGAACGCGCTGGCCGACACCGGGATCGCCTCACCGGTGCTGAAGTTGCGCAGCTCGGTCTCGCCCTCCCAGCGGCCGTCGCGCTCGACGACCTCGCCCATCCCGAGGGTGGACTCGCGTCCGGCGGGGGAGAGGAACTCGCTGATGTGCATGCCCATCAGCGGGTCGGAGGGTCGGAGCCCGAGCAGGTCGCGACCGCCTTGGTTGAGGTAGACGACCCGCCGCGAGGCGTCGGCCATCCCGATGAAGTCCGAGGACTGGTCGGCGATCGCGGCGAACTTCTCGAGGTCGTCCTCGCTGCGGGTGAGCGCGCGGTGGACGTCGACCTCGTCGTCGTAGGTGAGCACGCACACGCAGCCCGGCTCGTCCCCCGGGAAGGTGGCGTTCAGCGGCTCGACCGCGATCTGCCAGCGTCGGTTGTTGAGGGTCTCGGTGAGCCGACTGGACGTGCCGGCCAGGCCCGCCTCGAGCGCGTCGAGCACGGAGCGCTCGGTGACCAGGTCGCTGGCCACGGCGCCGCGCAGCTTGTCGGCGTCGTAACCGAGCTCCTCGAGGAGCGCGCCGGAGATCTCCACGACCCGCAGGCCGGGCCCGACGACGCCCACGACCGCGGGCGCCACGTCCAGCAGAAGGCGCGCGACGACGGCGTCGACCACGTCCGCGCGGGGGTCAGCGCGCGGTCCTCCCCTACCGGACACGGTTCCAGGGTCGCGTGGGACTGGAGGGGCGGCAACCGGAACGGAGATATTGCGTGAACCGGACGGTCGTCAGATCCACTGCCGGAACCAGATCCGCATCAGCCAGTGGGGCGTGGAGATCAGGTCGCCGGTGTACACCGGCCAGAACCACGCGAAGTTCACCGCGACCAGGACCACGAAGGCGCCGGCGAACGACGCGCCCCACAGCCGCCGCCGGTACGACGCCTGGGGACCTCCGAGGGCGCGGCCCAGGCAGAGCACGATCGCGATGATCGTGAACGGCAGGATCGAGATGGCGTAGTAGGAGAAGATCGGCCGCTCGTCGTACTGGATCCAGGGCAGCCACGTGGACGCGACGCCGACCAGCGCGAACCCGAACCGCCAGTCCCGCCGGCCCAGCCAGCCGAAGAGCGCGTAGCAGAGCGCGACCACGCCGCCCCACCACAGCGCCGGGGTGCCCAGCAGCAGCTCCTGGCGCAGGCAGGTCGAGCCGGCGGGCGCGTCGCAGCCGTCGACGCCGGGCCGGATGCCGAGGTCGGCCTCGACCCCCACCGGGCGGTTGAGGATCAGCCAGAACTGCGGCTTCGACTGGTAGGTGTGGTGGGCGTTGTTGAGGAACTCGGTGTGGAAGACGTAGACGTCGTGGTGGTAGTGCCACAGCGAGCGCAGGGCCCGGAACAGCTCGGGGACGAACCCGTGCGTCCGCGCGGTGAGGTAGGAGCCCCAGTAGGGGCCGTACTGGGTGTCGGACAGCGCCACCTCGTAGGCGTGCGCGTGCATCAGCCAGCCGGTCCAGGTCGCCACGTAGACCACGAACGCGACCACGACCAGGTAGCCGAACGCCGGGATGCCGTCGACGAGTGCCGCACGCCGGTAGGCGTCACGCACCCCGAGGCTGCGCCGGGCCCCCGCGTCCCAGATCCACACCAGCACCCCGAACGCGGCGAGCGGGTAGATCGCGTCCCACTTGGTGCCGCAGGCCAGGCCGAACAGCACGCCGGCGCCGAGCCGCCACGGCCGCCACAGCAGGCCGCGCACCGGCCCCCAGTCGTCGGCGGTGGTCCGGAAGCCGGGCGGCACCAGCCGGGCCATCCGCAGCCGCACCCAGTCCCGGTCGGCGACCAGGCAGGAGACCGCGCAGAGCAGGAAGAACGCCACGAAGATGTCGAGCAGGGCCAGCCGCGACAGCACCAGCTGCAGGCCGTCGAAGCAGAGCAGCAGGCCGGCGACGCCGCCGAGCAGCGTGGACCCGGTGATGCGGCGGGCCAGCCGCACCATCACCCCGACCATCAGCGAGCCGACCACCGCGGAGGCCACCCGCCACCCGAACGGGTCCATCCCGAAGACGTGCTCGCCGATCCCGATCAGCCACTTCCCGACCTCGGGGTGCACGATCATGCTCGGGCCGTTGGTGAACAGCCCGGTGACGTGGCCGGCCAGGATCTTCTGGTCCGCCTTGTCGACGTAGCCGGTCACGTAGCCGTGGTGGATCAGCGACCACGCGTCCTTCGCGTAGTAGGTCTCGTCGAAGAGGAACGCGCGCGGCCGGCCCAGGTGCAGGAGCCGCAGGAACAGCGCCAGCAGGGTGAGCCCACCGGTCACCAGCCAGCCGAGCAGCCGGCCCTCGTGACGCACCAGCGGCACCAGCCGACGTCGTGCGCTCGGCACCACGCGCCCGTCGGCGGTCCACGAGAGCCCCAGCGTGCGGCGTGGCCCGGGGTCGGTCGTGGTCGTCACGGCGGTCACTCTACGGGCGTGGGAGGATCGCGCGGTGACCAACGCTGACGCAACGACGGGTGTGCTGGTACTGGCCGCGACGCCGATCGGACGGGTCGAGGACGCGCCTCCCCGGCTGGCCTCCGAGCTCGGGCGTGCCGACGTCGTCGCCGCCGAGGACACCCGCCGGCTCAAGCGGCTCACCACCGACCTCGGGGTGACGATCACCGGCCGCGTCGTGTCCTACTTCGAGGGCAACGAGGCGACCCGCACCGCGAGCCTGGTCGAGGCCCTCGAGAACGGTGAGCGGGTGCTGCTGGTCACCGACGCCGGGATGCCCTCGGTCAGCGACCCCGGCTTCCGGCTGGTGGCCGCCTGCGTCGAGCGCGACATCGCCGTGACCGCCGTACCCGGCCCGTCCGCGGTGCTCACCGCCCTCGCGGTCAGCGGGCTGCCTGTCGACCGGTTCTGCTTCGAGGGGTTCCTGCCCCGCAAGGCGGGGGAGCGGTCCCGCCGGCTCGCGTCGCTCGCGGCCGAGCCGCGCACGATGGTCTTCTTCGAGGCACCGCACCGGACGGCCGCGGCCCTGGCCGCGATGGCCGAGGCGCTCGGCGACGCGCGTCGCGGCGCCGTCTGCCGTGAGCTCACCAAGACCCACGAGGAGGTACGGCGTGGAGGGCTGTCCGAGCTCGCGGCCTGGGCCGCCGACGGGGTCCGCGGCGAGGTGACCATCGTCGTCGAGGGGGCCACCGAGACGGTCGAGGTGGCCACCGACCCCGACTCGCTCGCCGCCCTGGTCGCCGACACCGAGGCCGCCGGCAGCACCCGCAAGGACGCGATCCTCGAGGTGGCCCGGCTGGCCGGCCTCCCCAAGCGCACCGTCTACGACGCCGTCCACAAGCGCTGACCCCGATTCGTCTGCGACTTAGGCGGACCTCCCAGCGGGGAGGTCGCAGACGAATCGGTTTAATGGCAGCCATGCCGAACCAGCCGACCAGGGAACGCGCCGCGGGCAACGAGTCGGGCGGCTCACGCGACCGTTCCCGGCCGCCGGCCCCGGAGCCCCTGCCGCACCCGGTCGTCGACAACCACTGCCACCTCGACATCGAGGACGGCGGCTGGCTGGAGACCACAGAGGCGCTCACGGCCGCCGCCGCGGTGGGCGTGCCCCGGATCGTGCAGATCGGCTGCGACCTGCCCGGTGCCCGCTGGGCCGTCGCGGCCGCGGCGAGGCACCCGCAGCTGGTCGCCGGTGTCGCCCTGCACCCCAACGAGGCGCCCCGGCACGCCGCGGCCGGCGACCTGGACGCCGCGATCGCCGAGATCGAGGCGCTCGCCTCGTCGAGCGACCGGGTCCGCGCGGTCGGGGAGACCGGGCTCGACTACTTCCGGACCGGTGAGGACGGCCGGGCCGCGCAGCACGAGTCGTTCCGGCGGCACATCGACCTCGCCAAGCGGCTCGACAAGACCCTGGTCATCCACGACCGCGACGCCCACGACGACGTGCTCGCCGTGCTCGACGGGGAGGGCGTCCCGGACCGGTTCGTCATGCACTGCTTCTCCGGCGACGCCGACTTCGCGCGGGCCTGCCTGGACCGGGGCGGCTGGCTGAGCTTCGCCGGCACCGTCACGTTCAAGAACGCCGAGCCGCTCCGCGAGGCGCTCGCGGTGGTGCCGCGTGACCGGGTCCTGGTCGAGACCGACGCCCCCTACCTGACGCCGGTGCCCTACCGCGGACGGCCCAACGCCTCGTATCTCGTGCCGCTGACGATGCGGGCGATGGCGGAGGTCCGCGGCGACGACCTCGAGGCCCTCTGTGCGGCCGTCGACGCCAACACCGACGCCGCCTTCGGGGGCCCGTGGGGCGGGTGACGAGGTGGGTGGCAGGTGGGTGACAGGTGGGCGCCAGGGGTAGACCACTGGGCCTTTGAGCGTGATTCCGCCCACGTCAAACACGCTCAAACCACCCTGAAACGGGCAGGCGCGATTGCCTTTCGCCCCCGCGGTCGACTTACAGTCGAAGGACTGTCAGCCGGGAGCGGGATGAGTTCTCGGGCGACACCCACACGTCCCACATGACGACCTGAGCGGGCCCCAGCACGAACTGCCGGGCCCGTCGTCACGTCGGGAGGGTGTTGCCCCCGCGGACCGGGGAGCACGAACATGGGAGAAGCGTGCGCAGCACACTCGCCACCCTGACCAGCAGCAAGAAGGCCCTCGGCGTCGTCGCCGGCGCCGTCGCCCTCGCGGTCACCGCGTCCGGTGTCGGCTACGCCGCGATGACCAAGTCCGTGACGCTGAGCGTCGACGGGAAGACCGAGAAGATCCACACCCTCGGCAGCACCGTCGGTGACGTCCTGAAGAGCGAGGGCATCAAGCTCGGCTCGCACGACGTCGTCGCCCCCGGCCTCGGATCCACCGTCGGCGACGGCACCACCGTCGCGGTGAAGTACGGCCGCCCGCTCGACGTGAAGGTCGACGGCAAAGACAAGCGCTACTGGGTGACCGCGACCGACGTCGCCTCGGCGCTCGACCAGATCGGGCTCAGCGTCGGCAACGCCGACCTGTCCGCCTCGCGTGGCGCGAACATCAGCCGCGAGGGCCTGGTCCTCCAGATGGTCACCCCCAAGAGCCTCACCGTGAAGATCGGCGAGCACAAGGCGGTCAAGCGCACCGTCACCGCGCTGACCGCGGCCGACGCCCTCAAGAAGCTCGGCGTGCACGCGGACAAGAACGACCTGGTCCGCCCGGGCCGGCTCGCCGTCCTGCACGACGGCGACAGGCTCGTCTTCGCCAAGCGCGGCTTCAAGACCAAGACCGTGACCGAGAAGGTCGCGTTCGGCAGCGTGAAGCACAACGACGCGTCGCTGGCCGCCGGCAAGACCGTCGTGGTCAAGCCCGGCACGGACGGCAGCCGTCGCGTGACCTACCGGATCATGTTCCAGAACGGCCACGTCGCGAAGCGCACGGCCCTCAAGGTCATCGTGCTCCGCGCGCCGATCGACGAGATCCTCAAGATCGGCACGAAGGCCGCAGTGGCCAACTACGCGACCGGCGGCAGCGTCTGGGACAAGATCGCCCAGTGCGAGTCCGGCGGCAACTGGGCGGCGAACACCGGCAACGGCTACTACGGCGGCCTCCAGTTCGACATGTCGACCTGGCAGGCGTACGGCGGCACCGGCCGTCCGGACCAGAACAGCCGTGAGGCGCAGATCGCGGTCGCTGTGAAGGTCCGTGACGCCAACGGCGGCTACGGCGCCTGGCCCAACTGCGGCGCCGGGTACTGAGGTTCGACCCTGAACGCACCGTCTAGGCTCGCCGCGTGACGAGCGACGACATGACATCCGCCGGTCCGAGGCTCCTCGGGCCGGCGGATGTGCGTTCCCTCGCGGCCGCGCTCGACATCCGGCCCACCAAGCAGAAGGGCCAGAACTTCGTCATCGACCCCAACACGGTGCGCCGGATCGTGCGCGCCTCCGGGGTCGACGCGCAGGACGTCGTACTCGAGGTCGGGCCCGGCCTCGGGTCGCTGACGCTGGCCCTGCTCGAGGTCGTCGACCGCGTGGTCGCCCTCGAGATCGACCCGGTGCTCGCGGCCGCGCTGCCGCGGACGATCGCCACCTTCGCCCCGGGTCAGGTCGCCCGGTTCGAGGTCGTCGAGGCCGACGCGATGCGGGTCACCGAGGTCCCCGGGCCCGGCCCGACCGCCCTGGTGGCCAACCTGCCCTACAACGTCTCGGTGCCGGTGCTGCTGCACCTGATGGCGTTGCTGCCGACGCTGCGGCACGGCCTGGTGATGGTGCAGGCCGAGGTCGCGGACCGGCTCGCCGCCGCCCCAGGCTCGAAGGTGTACGGCGTCCCGTCGGTCAAGGCCGCGTGGTTCGCGCAGGTCCGTCGGGCCGGCTCGATCGGCCGCAACGTCTTCTGGCCGGCGCCCAACGTCGACTCGGGCCTGGTCGCCTGGGAGCACCGGGACCCGCCCGTCACCACCGCCACCCGCCAGCAGGTCTTCGCCGTCGTGGACGCCGCGTTCGCGCAGCGCCGCAAGACCCTGCGCGCCACCCTGCGCGGGATGGCCGGATCCACCGAGGCCGCCGAGGCCGCCCTCGCGCACGCCGGTGTCGACCCGCAGGCACGCGGCGAGAGCATCGGCGTCGAGGAGTTCGCGAAGATCGCCGAAGGACTGAACCTCACCCGATGACGCTGCACACCGTGGCCGTGACTGCTCCGGCCAAGATCAACCTGTGCCTGGGGGTGGGTGCCGCGCGCGAGGACGGCTACCACCCGCTGGCCACCGTCTACCAGGCCGTCGGCATCCACGACCGGCTGGTGGCGAGCGCGGCCGACGAGCTCACCCTTGCCGTCACCGGTGACCCCCGGCTCTCGGTCGAGGACGTGCCCACCGACGACCGCAACATCGCCGTGCGCGCCGCCCGGCTGCTGATGGCCCACCACGGCATCGAGCGCGGCGTGCACCTGGCCATCGAGAAGGGCATCCCGGTCGCCGGCGGGATGGCCGGCGGCAGTGCCGACGCGGCCGCCGCGCTGGTCGCCTGCGACGCGCTCTGGCAGCTGCACACGCCCCGCGAGGAGCTGATGGAGATCGCCGCCGAGCTCGGCTCGGACGTGCCGTTCGCGCTCGTCGGCGGCACCGCGATCGGCTCCGGCCGCGGCGAGGTGGTCACCCCGCTGATGACCCGCGGGGAGTACTGGTGGGTGGTGCTCGAGTCGAAGCAGGGCATGTCCACCCCCGAGGTGTACGGCGAGTTCGACCGTCTGCACGCCGACAGCGAGGTCTCCGCGCCCGAGATCCCCGACGAGCTGATGGCCGCGCTGCGCAGCCACGACATCGAGGGGCTCGGCGCCGCCCTCTCCAACGACCTGCAGGCGCCCGCCCTGGGCCTGCGCCCCGAGCTGCGTGACGCGCTCGAGGACGGGCTGCTCAACTCCGCGCACGGTGCGGTGCTCTCGGGCTCCGGCCCGAGCTGCCTGTTCCTGTGCGAGGGCCAGGCGCACGCCATCCAGGTCGCCAGCGCCCTCCAGGGCCGGGGACCGGTGTCCTACGCGCGCGGCCCCGTGCCCGGCGCCCACGTCGTCGCAGCGGAACGGTGAGCATGAACGCCCCCAACCTGGTCAGCCTCGAGAAGGTCAGCAAGTCCTACGGGATCCGGCCGCTGCTCGCCGAGGTCAGTCTCGGCATCGGCGCCGGCCAGCGGATCGGCGTCGTGGGCCGCAACGGCGACGGCAAGACCACGCTGCTGCGCGTGCTCGGCGGCCTCGAGGGGCCCGACGACGGCCGGGTCACCCGCAACCGCGGCCTGCACCTGGGCTACCTGACCCAGGGTGACGACCTCGACCCGGCCGCGACCGTCCGGCACGCCGTACTCGGGGACAAGCAGGACCACGAGTGGGCCGCGGACGCCGACACCCGCGAGGTCGTCGAGGTGCTGCTGGCCGGGGTCAGCCTGGACCGCGTCGTCGAGGGGCTCTCGGGTGGTGAGCGGCGGCGCTGCTCGCTGGCCCGGCTGCTGCTCGAGGAGCACGACCTGATCGTGCTCGACGAGCCGACCAACCACCTCGACGTCGAGGCCGTCTCCTGGCTCGCGCGGCACCTGGTCCGCCGTACCTCCGCCCTCGTCGTGGTCACCCACGACCGCTGGTTCCTCGACGCTGTCTGCGACACGACGTGGGAGGTGCACGACGGTGTCGTGGACTCCTACGAGGGCGGCTACGCGGCGTTCGTGCTGTCCAAGGCGGAGCGGCAGCGGCAGGCCGCCGCCAGCGAGTCGCGCCGGCAGAACCTGATGCGCAAGGAGCTCGCCTGGCTGCGTCGCGGCGCCCCCGCGCGCACGTCGAAGCCGAAGTTCCGCATCGACGCGGCCAACGAGCTGATCGAGGACGAGCCCGCCCCGCGGGACCGGCTCGAGCTCCAGCGCTTCGCCACCCAGCGGCTCGGCAAGGACGTCGTCGACCTCGAGGACGTCGACCTGGTCCGCGGCGAGAAGACCCTGCTGCGGCACGCCACCTGGCGGCTCGGCCCCGGCGACCGGGTCGGCCTCGTCGGCGTCAACGGCGCCGGCAAGACGTCGGTGCTGCGGCTGCTGGCCGGCACCCTCGAGCCCGCCGCCGGCCGGGTACGGCGTGGCCGGACCGTCGCGCTGGAGCACCTGACCCAGCAGCTCGACGAGATCGACCCCGAGGAGCGGGTGCTCGCCTCGGTGGAGGGCATCAAGCGGGTCACCCGCCTCGCGCCCGGCGCCGGGGAGATCACCGCGACCTCGATGCTCGAGCGGTTCGGCTTCACCGGCGACCGGCTCACCGCCCGGGTCGGTGACCTCTCCGGTGGCGAGCGGCGCCGGTTCCAGATGCTGCGGCTGCTGCTCACCGAGCCCAACGTGCTGCTGCTCGACGAGCCCACCAACGACCTCGACATCGAGACCCTCAACGTCCTCGAGGACTTCCTCGACGGCTGGCCGGGCACGCTCGTGGTCGTCTCCCACGACCGCTACTTCCTCGAGCGGGTCTGCGACTCGGTGTGGGCGCTGATGGACGACGGCCAGGTCTCGATGCTGCCGCGAGGCGTCGACGAGTACCTCGAGCGGCGGGAGGCGGCGCTGCGTGCGCCGGCGGCTGCCAGCACCTCCTCGTCTCCGGACGCCGTACCCGCGGCAGGCTCCGCCCAGGAGCAGCGCGAGGCCAAGAAGGCCCTCCAGCGCGTGGAGAAGCAGCTGGCGAAGATCGCCGACCAGGAGCAGGTGCTGCACGAGCAGATGGCCGCCGCGGCGACCGACTACGAACGCCTCGCGTCCCTGGGGGAGCAGCTCAACGCCCTCACCGAGGAGAAGGACACACTCGAGCTCGAGTGGCTCGAGGCCGCCGAGCAGCTCGGCTGACCCCCCACACCCCCCACCCCCCTCCCCGTTGAATCGGCACGCAGTCGCGTTGAGTCGGCCCGGAGTCGTGTTGAGTCGGCGCATGGTCGGCCTCGAGGCGCCGTACGACGCGACCGGGAGCCGACTCAGCGCGACCGGGAGCCGACTCAACGCGACCGGGAGCCGACTCAACGCGACCGGGAGCCGACTGAACGCGACCGGGAGCCGACTCAACGGGTTGGTTTCTCGATGTCAAGAATCTCGACGGGTAGGATCGCCGCATGCGCGACGAGGTGGACCGGCTCGTCGAGGCGTGGGCGCGTGAGCGCGCCGACCTCGACCTGCGGCCGATGGAGGTGCTGTCCCGGGTGACCCGGCTGGGCCACCACCTCGACCGCGCCCGCAGGCAAGCGTTCGCGGAGCACGACCTCGAGTCCTGGGAGTTCGACGTGCTGGCCGCCCTGCGCCGGGCGGGGGCGCCCTACGAGCTGTCGCCTGGGCGGCTGATCCGGGAGACCCTGGTGACCAGCGGCACCATGACCAACCGCGTCGACCGGCTCGCCGCGCGCGGCCTCGTCGAGCGGCTGCCCGACCCGCACGACCGGCGCGGGGTCCTGGTCCGGCTCACCGACACCGGCCGGACCCGCGTCGACGGCGCCCTCGAGGGACTGCTGACCCGTGAGCGCGACCTGCTCGCCGGGCTCGAGGCCCCGGAGCAGAAGCGGCTCGCCGGCCTGCTGCGCTCGCTGGTGCTGCCGTTCGAGGTCGACTCCTAAGCAGTCCGTCAGGCGCCTTTCAGGTGGGCGGCCGACGATGGTCGGGTGAGTCCGACCTGGTGGCGTGAGCGGGGTGCGTGGCTGGCCGGTCTCGGTTGCTCCCTCGTCATGTCCGTGCTGCTGCTGACCCGCTACGGCCTCGGCGGAGCGCTGAGCCGAGACGAGGCGGTCTACGCCTACGCCGGCCAGCAGGTGGCCCGCGGGGTGCCGCCGTTCGCGAGCATCTTCGACCCGAAGGGCCCCGGCGCCGGCCTGGTCGCCGGGGCAGCGGTGGCGCTCGCGCACGTGCTCGACGTGGACGACCTGCTCGCGATGCGTGTCGCGTTCCTGCTCTTCGCGGTCGGCACCGGGGTCGTGCTCTACCTGCTGGCGACCCGGCTGTTCGGCTCCGTCCTCGCCGGCGTCACGGCCGCGGTGACGATGGCGACGTTCCACGGCTGGGCCTTCGACGCCCTGTCCGGCCCGGACGCCAAGGTGCCGGGGATCTTCTTCGCTGCGCTGGCCATGCTCCTCCTCGTCGTACGGCGTCCCGCCTGGGCCGCGGCCGCGGGGTCGCTGGCGGCCCTGGTGTGGCAGCCGCTGTTCGTCTACCCAACGCTCGCGGTCGTCCTGGCCGGGATCACCGCGCGCCCCGGCCGGCGCCTGCTGGGGGCACTCCGGGTGCTGGTCGCGGCCGCCGTACCCATGCTGCTGGTGGTCGTCTACGCCCTCGCGACCGGCACCTTCGCCGACCTGGTCCAGGTGACGCTCGTCTTCCCGCTGGTCGGCATCTCGCACGGCAGGGAGACGGCGCTGCAGCACGTGACCCGGGTGTTGCACGTGGTCGACGCGGCCTACGGGCAGGGGCCGGTCGCGGTCACCTTCTGGGTGGGGGCGCTGCTGCTCGCCGGGCTGTGCGCGGTCCGGCTCACCCGTCGCGTCCCCGGCCCTGGCCCCGACCCGCTGGTGTGGGCGGTGGGCCTGACGGGGCTGCTCGAGGCGGCCTACGCGCTGGTCGACTTCCAGGGCTACCCCGACGTCTACCCGTTGCTGGCCTACCCGGCGCTGGGCATGGCCGGTGGCGTCTCTCTCGTGCTGGCCCGGCCCTGGCCGCGGGCCGGCCGGGTGCTGGTCGCGGCCACCACGGCGCTGCTGCTGGCTGCGTTCGCGGGGAGCACCGCGGAGGGGTTCGCCGACAGTGCGGCCGCCGGCCGGGCCAACGAGCTGCGGCCGGAGCTGTCCGACGCGTGTGCGGTGCAGCGGCTGCTCGGCAGTCACGGGACGCTGTGGGCGCTGGGCGACCCGACACCGCTGGTGCTCACCGACCGGACCAACCCGGACCGCTACATCTACCTCGGGTCGGCCGTCGACCGGTGGAAGGAGGAGCACACCGTCGGCGGGCTGGCCGGCTGGGAGCACCGGATCGCCGCCGTCCACCCGGCGCTGCTGGTGCGCGACGGCTGGTACTCCCACGTGCAGCACCGGCTGTCCCGCTGGCTGCTGCACGACGGCTACGTGCAGGCGTTCGTCGGCACCTGGCGCGTCTTCCTCGGCACCGGGCTGCGCCAGCACGCGCACGCCCTGCACGTGCTCCTCACCCGGGTGCCGACGGCCCTGGCCCCGACGACCTGCCCGGTCGCCCGGCAAGTCTCTTGACGTCAAGATACTTCTCCGGCCAGGATGGCCCTGTGCACACCTGGGACCCCGAGCGCTACCTCGCCTACGCCGACGAGCGCGGTCGGCCGTTCGTCGACCTGCTGGCCCGGGTCGGCCCGGTCGAGGCGGTCCGGGTGGCCGACCTCGGCTGCGGGCCCGGCAACCTCACGGCGCTCCTCGGCGACCGTTGGCCGGCCGCGGACGTGGTCGGCGTCGACTCCTCGGAGCCGATGGTCGAGCGCGCCCTCGCGGCCGGACACCCCGGGGTCCGCTTCGAGGTCGGCGACGTCCGCACCTGGGCGCCGCCACGGCCGCTCGACGTGCTGGTCAGCAACGCCACGCTGCAGTGGGTGCCTGGTCACCTCGACCTGCTGCCGCGGCTCGTCGCGCACCTGCGCCCCGGCGGCTGGCTGGCCTTCCAGGTGCCCGGCAACGTCGAGGAGCCGAGCCACGTGATCAGGCGTGAGCTCGCCGACCAGGCGCCGTACTCAGCGCACGTGCGGGACGTCGCGGTCCCGGACGCATTCGGGCCTCAGGTCTATCTCGAGGCGCTGCTCGCGCTCGGCTGTCGCGTCGACGCCTGGGAGACGACCTACCTGCACCTGCTCACCGGCGACGACCCGGTGTTCACGTGGGTCAGCGGCACCGGCGCGCGGCCGACGCTGCAGGCACTGCCCGACGACCTCCGGGCGGGTTTCGAGGCGGAGTTCAAGGAGAGGCTGCGAGAGGCCTACCCGGCCGGCCCGCACGGCGTCGTGCTGCCGTTCCGCCGCGTCTTCGTCGTCGCCCAGGCCCCAGTCCACGAAGAGATCGCGCGGATAGGGCGAAGTCGGCCGGACGCCGCCCCGGCACGCACCTGAGCACCTTCTCCTCGGTCGTCGGGACTCCGTCCCGCCTCCCTCGTCGGCGGCACTCATGCACGCACCCGGACGACGACCAGCTCGACAGCCCCTATCCGCGCGACCTCTAAGGAGAAACCATGCGCATCCACCACGTCCAGGTGTCCTGCCCGCCCGGTGGCGAGGACGCCGCCCGCCGCTTCTACCGTGACGTCCTCGGACTGCCCGAGGTGCCCAAGCCGCCGGTGCTCGCGGCCCGCGGCGGCTGCTGGTTCCGCGGCGACGGCGTCGAGTTGCACGTCGGGGTCGAGGAGGACTTCCGGCCGGCCGCCAAGGCGCACCCGGCGTTCGCGGTCGACGACATCGACGCGCTCGCCGCGACGGTCGTGGCCGCCGGCTTCCCGCTCACCTGGGACGAGTCCATCCCCGACCTGCGCCGCTTCCACACCGCCGACGGCAACGGCAACCGGGTCGAGCTGCTCGCCGCTGACCTGCGAGGTTCGTAACTTACGGTTCCGTAGGTTACGTTGGCTGTGGCGGTTCGAGACCCGGGCCACCAGAGGGAGGCGAGATGGGTACGACGCTCAGCCAGACACAGCTGCTGCTCGAGCTCGAGCCGGTCGTGGAGGAGAACCTCAACCGGCATCTCGGGGTCGCCAAGGAGTGGTTCCCGCACGAGTACGTCCCGTGGTCCGACGGTCGCAACTACGACGGTCCGCTCAACGGTGACGCCTGGAAGCCGGACGACTCACCGATGTCCGACGTGGCCAGGTCCAGCCTGATCGTCAACCTCCTCACCGAGGACAACCTGCCGAGCTACCACCACGAGATCGCGAACCTGTTCGGCCGCGACGCCGCGTGGGGCAGCTGGGTGCACCGCTGGACCGCCGAGGAGGGCCGGCACGGCATCGCGATCCGCGACTACCTGCTGACCACCCGCGCCGTGGACCCCGTCGAGCTCGAGCGGCTCCGGATGGACCACATGTCGATCGGCTACCAGTCCGCGCACCACGACGACCTGGTCCGCTCCCTGGCCTACGTCTCCTTCCAGGAGCTGGCCACCCGCGTCTCGCACCGCAACACCGGCAAGCTGACCGACGACCCGGTGGCCGACCAGCTGCTCGGCCGGGTCGCGGCCGACGAGAACCTGCACATGGTCTTCTACCGCAACCTGCTCGGTGCCGCCCTCGAGCTCTCGCCCGACCAGGCGATGCGGGCCATCACCGACGTGGTCACGACCTTCGCGATGCCCGGCACCGACATCGCCGGCTTCCAGCGCAAGGCCGTCGAGATGGCGATCGCGGGCGTCTACGACCTCCGCCAGCACAAGGACGACGTGGTCGCTCCTGTGCTGCGCTACTGGAAGGTCTTCGAGGTCGAGGGTCTCTCTGCCGAGGGCGAGCAGGCCCGCCAGGAGCTCGCGGACTTCCTCGACGGCCTCGAGAAGCAGGCGCTGCGGTTCGAGGACAAGCGCGACGCGCTCAAGGCCCGGATGGCCAAGCGGGGCTGAGGAAACGGCCCGTTGGGTCGAGTCCGTCGAGACCTGTCGCAGGCCAGTTTTCGTCCACAGGGCTGGTTTTTCGTGAGTTGTCCACTGGTCCGGAACTGGTGGTCGCGGGCGGTGGGTGGTCGAACTTAGGTTCGATGCATGACCTCGACGTTGCTGCCTCCGCAGGTGCGGGTGAACCCGGTGCACGGGTTCGCTGGTGCTGCGTTGAGTGCGGTACGGCGGGTGGCGGATGCGCCGGCGTGGGCGATGAGTCGCGCGGAGCTTGCGGAGACGCTGCTGGAGCTGTCGGCCCTGGAGGGGATGGTCGCCGAGCTCAAGTTGCGGGTGCTGGCGGAGGCTGACAAGGCGGATGTGGCCGGGGATGTGGGGGCGTCGTCGACGGCGGCGTGGGTGGCGCACCGGACGCGGGTGACGCGGCGTGCGGCGGGTGCGGACGTGCGGCTGGCGAAGGCGCTGGACGTCCCGGTGATGGAGACGCTGCGCCACGCACTGGCGGCGGGGCGGGTGAACCTGGCGCAGGCGCGGGTGATCGCGGCCGCGGTAGCGGACCTGCCGGTTGAGGTGCCGGACGGGTGGCGCGTCCGCGCCCAGCAGCATCTGGTCGGCGAGGCGCAGGTGCATGACGCGAAGCAGCTGAAGGTTTTGGGTCGGAAGATCTTCGAGGTGCTGGCGCCGGACGAGGCGGACGCTCGTGAGTCCGAGATTCTTGAGGCGGAGGAGCGTGTGGCGCGTGAGCGGTGCTCGTTCGCGACGCGGGACAACGGGGACGGGACGACGAACGGGTGGTTCCGGCTGCCGACGGCGCAGGCGTCGATGCTGGTCAAGGCGGTGCACGCGTTCGCGGCGCCGCGGCGTGCGCACCTGCGGAAGCGTGGGCTGGGCGAGGACGCGACCGGATCGAGCGGCTCGGCAGGTTCGCACGGGTCGGACTGGGTGGAGCCGGATGGTCGTCCGGTGCCGTGGTCGGTGCAGCTCGGGCAGGCGTTCGGTGAGCTGGTCGAGCACCTCCCGGTCGACGGGCTCCCGCAGGCCGGCGGGCTCGGCGCGTCGGTGCTGATCACCATGGATCTGGAGAAGTTGAAGGCAGGGATCGGGTCGGGGTTCCTGGACACCGGTGAGGTGATCTCGGCCGGTCAGGTGCGACGCCTCGCCTGCGGAGCCGGTCTCGTGCCGGTGGTGCTCGGCAGCGACTCGGAAGTGCTGGATGTGGGTCGGGAGGCCCGGTTGCACTCGAAGCCGATGCGCAAGGGCGCCGTGGCCCGGGACAAGGAGTGCACGACCGAGGGCTGTGACCGGCCCGCAGCGTGGTGCGAGCTCCATCATCCGAAGCCCTGGTCCAAGGGCGGCGTCACGAGCGTCGAGAACAGCCGGTTGTTGTGTCCACGGCACCACCACTACGCCCACGACGACACCTACGACATGCACGAGCTGCCCAGCGGCCAGGTCAGGTTCGCCCGACGGACGTAGGTCGACGACTCATCAGGACAGTGACGGCGTCGTGCCGCCGGTATCGGTCGAGAAGTCGCTCCAGCCGTGCTCGGTCACGAGCATCACCGTGCCGTCGAAGGCATTCGTGAAGTGGTTGCTGTAGCGCCATGCGCTCATCCAGTGACCCTCGTTGGGTTCGAACACGCACAGGCCTCGGCGCGCCACGACCGTCATGACCGAATGGTCGAGAGGGGCAGGGCGGTCGGGGATCGGCAGGCGCTGCATTCGATGCGTTGCTCCGTGGCAGGGCGAGCCACGAGGGCGAGGTGCACGGTCCCCTCGCTCAGCGTTGCCCTGCTGGCGACCTCGCAGATCAGGCGGCCGGGGGAGTGGAAGTCGGAGGAGTTCAGGTTCATGCGGTGACCCTGCCGCAGATTGTGTCCTGACGGCGTCGGCTGTCCACAGGCTCCGTGATTGACGCTGTGAATCGTCGGTGCTGCGGGCCAGGCTTGCGCCTTCTGAGAACGAGAGGACTGGCAGATGGGCTAAACGACCGACTTCATCGGGCACATCAACATCGAACCGGGGCTCAACCCTGATGAGATCGCCTACCTGACGGCGTTCAGCGCCTCCCGGCGGTATGACCGCTCGGGTGGCCCTTACGACGTCCCGGGCAACCCCGCCGCCGAGGAGCACGGCGATGACCCGCGAAGGAACCATGTGGCCGAGGGCCAGCCCGGGTTTCTGGTGCGACTGGGTTCCGTGCTGGGACGGCTGCTGCCTGTCCTACTACGGGGTCGAGAAGTTCTATCGGAGCGCGGAGTGGCTGCGCTATCTCATTGACATCTTCCTGAGGCCGGGCGCGGTTGCGTCCACCGCCGGACATCCTCTGCTCGCTGGCTTCAGCTTCGACCACCACCTCGACGGCATCGTTGTTGGCTGCCGGCGCAACGACAAGCAGATGGTGGCGCTGCGCGTGCAGGACAACGACGTTGCGGAGGTCGTGCTCGCGCCCGGGGACCCGCGCTACCAGGACCGGCCTCCGCTGCCCTATGAGCTGGCCATCGATGCCGCTCTGACGCCCCGGGAGCGCAGGCGGCGACGCACCACCGCGTCTCAGGTGATCCCGTTCACCGCAAAGCCCGATGCCTGAGATGACCGCTCCCTTCTGGCAGGTGCAGTCGGTCTTCGACCCGGACGGCGGCGGAGCGGACTTCGCCTACACGATCGGGTTGCACACCAAGGGACTTCCGGAGCTGCACGTGTGGGCACGGCCCTCGCTGGGCGAGGATCCCGGTGACGACTGGATGCTCAGCAACTCGGACCGCTGCCGCCTGCTCAACGAGCTTGCCCAGAGCCTGGTGGACGGCCAGTTGAGTATCGGGAGCACGGTGGAGCAGGAGTACGACGACGGCGTGGTGCGGGCGACCTTCAGGGTCGACCCGCCGGGAGACAAGGAGCTGCTCGAGGCGTTCGGGGTTCCAGACGGGGTCGACGTCCTCCCCGTTCTCTGGAGCCTGCGCAGACCGGCGGAGGGAGAGCTGACCGAACTCGCGCCGGCAGCCCGCAGGGAGGCCTCGCGACTGCGCGGGGATATCCGTGGAGGGTTCGCCGGGCTCGAGTGGCGCGGCGGGTTGCCGCACGCGTGGGCGCTCGACGAACCGCCCGACTTCGACCCGGGCCAGTCCTACGGTCCCCTCACGCCGATCGTCTTCGCGCGGGCAGCCGAGATCCTGACGGCCGACGACGCGACACTGGCGCGACTGGTGCGGGTCGGTGCAGGCGTCGGCTACTGGGGGTTCACGAACGAGCCAGCGGCGACCGCAGCGGCCCTTGCCCGCCCGGTGGGGCGACGCAAGGCGCTCGACTGCGTGCACGGGCTCGGTCATGACCTGGTCACGTGGATCTCGCACGACCGGAAGGAACGTCCGTGGTGGCCCGTGCTTCGTGCCGTGGACCCAGAGCTGTGGGACACGGCTGACTCCGAGTCCCGAGTCGCCATCGAGGAGAACCTGGGGAAGGCGTTCCACGACGTCGTCGTCTCCTGCTTGGCGGTGGAGGCAGTCGCCGACGTGGCTCCGAGCGCGCTGCTCCTGCGCGGCCGGGGACCCTGGACTCTGGGAATGAGGGGCGGCGACACCGTGCAGTATCCCGACTGGCACGCGTCAGCGGGCGTGCTGAGTGCCGTCAGGGCCGAGCTGGCCGCCTTGTCGACGCGTAACCTCATGCGCGTTGTCACCGCGTTCGACTCGGCGACGCGCGAGCTGTCAGAGGCCGACGAGGACTATGCGGCGGTGTGCAGTCGGCTCCTCGCCTGGGCGTCCGTGTCCGCCGCTTCCTGCCCACGATCGCTCGTACGCGACCTGCCCAGCTGCAACCACGTCGCCGGCCTGGGGTTGTGGCCCGCTGCCGCGCTGGTCGAGTGGGCGACGTGTCTCACCTCCGCGATCACGAACCGTGCCCACATGAGCGCGCGGGACGTCGAGACCTTCGCTTCACTGCACCGCCGGGAGATGCCGCACCTCGCCGACCTGCTGAACCGCCCGATCTGAGAAGGCGGCTGGATGCTCGACGCGGGTGGGCTGTACCCGACCGCGCAGAGCACCGAGGTCCGGGTGACCGGCGGACGCCTGACCACTTCGAGGAGGCAGCCATGAGCAGCACGACCACCCAGGCCACCCGCTTCGCGACGCCCGCGGACGGCACCCGGATCGCCTACGAGGTCACCGGCAGCGGACCCGCGCTGGTGCTCGTCGACGGGGCGATGTGCCAGCGGGCGTTCGGCCCGTCGCGTGGGCTCGCCGAGCAGCTTGCGGGCGACTTCAGCGTCTATGCCTACGACCGGCGCGGGCGCGGGGAGAGCGGTGCCGGCTCCTCGCCCTACGACCCGGAGCGCGAGGTCGAGGACCTGGTTGCGGTGATCGAGGCGGCCGGTGGGCGTGCGCACGTGTTCGGCTCGTCGTCCGGGGGTGCGCTGGCGCTCCAGGCGGCGCGGCGGGGTGCCCCGGTCGACCATCTGGTCGTCTACGAGGCGCCGTACATCGTGGACGGGAGCCGGCCGGCCAACGACCCGCGGCTGCCCGAGCAGGTGCAGGAGCTCGTCGACGCCGGCCGGAAGGGCGCCGCGGTCAGCCGGTTCATGCGCGTCGTCGGCGTGCCCGCCCCGGTGATCGCGCTGATGCACCTGATGCCGGCGTGGCGGAAGCTGAGCGCGATCGCGCACACGCTGCCCTACGACCTGTCGGTCGTGGTGCCGTTCCAGCAGGCCGAGCCGTCGCCGGACGGCTACTTCTAGCAGGTGCGCGCCGAGCCGCTGCCGGGCCAGACGCACATGATCAAGGCCGCTGTGGTGGCTCCCGTCGTGAGGTCGTTCCTGGCCGGCTGACGACGCAGGAGCCTTGTCTGGTTGGCTGTCCGGCATGGTGCCGACGCCCTATCGCCGTGCCCTTCCCGTTCTGGCAGCACTCGTCGCGCTCGCCGGCTGTGCGCCGATGGCGGCGCCGACCCTGGGTCAGCCGACCGGCACGGGTACGACGGCCACGCTGACGCAGCCGCGCGGTCAGGCGGTCGACGTACTGGATTCTCTTGCAGTGAAGGGCAGAGCGCCGATCACCGGCTATGACCGTGAGCAGTTCGGGCAGGCCTGGCTGGACGCGGACCGCAATGGCTGCGACACCCGCAACGACGTCCTCAAGCGTGACCTGACCGGCACGATCTTCAAGCCTGGCACGCGAAACTGCCTGGTGCTCAAGGGGACGTTGGCCGACCCCTACACGCACACGCAGATCGACTTCGTGCGCGGTGACGGCGACCTGGTCGACATCGACCACGTGGTGGCGCTGGGGAACGCCTGGGTGACCGGAGCCTTCCGGTGGGAGGACAGGAAGCGCGCGGCGCTCGCCAACGACCCGATGAACCTGCTGGCCGTCGACGCGTCGGCGAACCGGCAGAAAGGCGACGGCGACGCGGCCACCTGGCTGCCGAGGAGCAAGGCGTTCCGCTGCGACTACGTGGCGCGCCAGGTCGCGGTGAAGGCGAAGTACGGGCTCTGGGTGACCGTGGCCGAGAAGGCAGCGATCACGCGGGTGCTCGACGGCTGTCCGGGTCAGCGGGTGCCGGCCGACTCGGGGGCGCCGGTGCTGGTCCCGGTGCGCGTGAACCGCTCGACGGAGCGTGACGGCGGCGGCCTCTACGCGGACTGTGCTGCCGCCCGGGCTGCCGGTGCCGCACCCGTGCACCGGGGCGACCGGGGGTACAGCCGGCAGCTGGACCGCGACGGCGACGGGACCGCCTGCGAGTAGAGGTGGCTGGTCGTAAGGTCGGCCCATGTCCATCGCTGACTCCCCGCACGGCCTGCTGCTGCGGCACCTCGAGGTCTGGGCGGTCCGCAAGCAGCGGAGCGTGAACGTCGAACTCCTCGACCAGCTGCTCGAGCTGCGTTCGGCCTATGACGACCTGGAAGCGTCGTACTGGCCCCCGGGAAGCGTCGAGCACCTGCTTCTCGAGCGCTGGCCGTCGAAGGGATCTGTGCAGGCGCCCGATCCCGCGGAGCTGACCGACTCGCTGGACGCCTTCTTCAGGTTCCTCCGCAGTACCGGGCGGATGTCCCCGAGATCGGCGGACCCGAAGGAGCTGACGCGCGAAGCGCGTCGCGCTGCGCCACGGATGCCCGAGGTCTCCGCGGACAAGGCCACCTGGTCACCCACCAAGGTCCTGATGGACTTCGGTCGCGGAATCGGCCTCGACCTGGACGACGTTCCGGACGTCGAAACTCTCGAACAGCGGCTGACGGCGATCACCGCGGCCTGGAACGCGCTGCCCGAGCACGAGCGAGTCCGGCGGATGCCCCACCCCGGTGATGACGTCGGCGACGAGGTGAACGGGCGCGAGTCAGCCATGCGCAGGTATGGCGTGGACGACCCGCTGGTGGCGCTGCTGCTGACCTTCCGGCATGAGCTCCCAACGGGCGAGCTGCCCCCGGAGGAGGTGGTTGGGCCGCAGTTCGCGAACGCCCCCTTTGGCCGGGCGATGCGCGAGCTGGCAGCGTGGGTGGGGGAGGGCAAGCAGGTGACGGGGACGGGGGTGCTCCGTCCGGCGCTCGCACGCCAGGCCTACGAGGACCTGGGCCTGGAAGCATGGACCCGTTCCCGGGTCGAGCGCGAGTATCCCGACGAGTCCATGCCCGGGGTGGCCGCGATGGGCCTGGACGCATGGATCGACAGGGAGGTGGCCAGACCGTGGTCGCGAGCGGCCGACTGCCCGGCTCTGCACCGACTGTGGCGGGGCGCCGCCGGTTGCGGACTCATCACGATCGGCACCACGAGCGCGAGGGCTCAGGACGCGCCCGACGATCCGGCCTCGGTCGTCGCTCGAGGTGTGCGGTCCTGTGTGGCGGCCATGAACGTCGTCGCTGAGAACCCCGCGCGGTCGGCACCCGTGGTGTTCGCCCTGATGTCGTCGTACGTGCGCGGACGGGAGCTGGTCTCCTGGGACGAGATCCTGCAGTTCTGGCAGGGCTGGCACCGCTCCGAGCAGGACCAGGCCGACTACGGGGACAACCCCTGGTTCCAGCACCACGACGGCACCTGGGTGTCATCGTCGATCGGCGAACTTGCTGACACAGGGCTGTTCGTCGAGTCGGTCGACGGGGTGAAGCTCACCCAGGCAGGTGACGTGTTCGTCGCCGCCTGGCTGCGCTACATGCAGGGCTGACGCGGCTCGTCCACAGCGAGTGAAACTGGCACTGGTGTGATCGGCCGCTGCGCGATGGTCTGGGCGACATGCCGAAGTCACGCGTCCGAAGGTCCACCGCGAAGTCCACCAGCAGTCGTCAGCGAAAGCTGGCGCGGCACGACGAGGCGCGCGCCGTCCGCACCGGAACCGTCAAGCATGCGCTGAGCAGGATGAGCAGCCAGCACTGGGCCTCCGTCCGCGCGTGTGCCGACGCCGAGCTGAGGGCAGACGCGTCCGGGGCGCTCGAGCACTACGAGCGCGTGCCGATGTTTGACGGATCCCTGCACCACAAGCGACTGCAGACGCTGTCCGACCTCGGGCCGGCAGCGCCCGCCTGGCTGTGGTCCCGGTGGATGACCATCCAGGCGAGAAGGCCGGTGTGGAGCGGCTGTGGGGACGGGCCCGACCCGGCGCTGGACCTGACCCTCGACAGGGTCTATCCGTACGGCGTGGACCCCAGCCGCATGGACGACTTCGCGCCCGAGGCGTTCGCGATGACCATTCACGAGCGGGACTGGGTGCACCGACAGCTCACCGTCTACGAGCTGGGCGGCCTCGACGAGGTCGTGAGGCGCGGCTCGGATCGGCTCCTCAGCGGAGCCGACCAGCCCGATTCATGGGCGCGAGCGCCGATGCGGGGACTACGTCTCGAGTCGGGCGGCGGTGAGCACGCCCGACTCGTCGACCTTGCCACGAGGGACGTGGTGGAGGTGCTGGACCTCGGCATCAAGGAGAGCTATCCCGGGGAGCATGTCATCGGACGGCTCGTGCCGACGACCACGGCACCGGGTGTGATGTTCGAATGGATGCCGCTCAGTGTCGACGAGACGACCGCAGGCATGGTCGCGGAACAGCCGGGGAAGTGGCTCGACACGCTTGCGGAACGGGCGCGCAGTCGGGCGTTGCCCGTCATGTTCTCCTACCTCGACGATGACACGTCGATGACCGCCGATCTCCCCGTGCGCTGCTGGATGGCCCTTCTCGAGGAGGAAGACATCGGACAGCTCCCGTTGGTCAGGGGTCTCATCGACTATGACGACATCGCGATGTTCGTCCTGGACAAGATCATGAGGATTGCGCAGGCGACAGTGCCGCTCCTGGGGCACGCGCGCCACTATGCCGAGATGCTTCTTCTCGAGCCCGGTCTGGCCGACCGCATCGGGGATCGTTACGGCGGCCCGCGGCACGCCGTCGCCTGGGCGGCGCTCGCGGGGGTCGTTCGGGAGCCCGCGCGTTCGCGCTGTCGTGACTTCGCGGTCTACCGCAGGCAGGGCGAGGGCGCCTAGGGCATGGCGACAGGGCGCCGACGGCGGACCGCCGACGCCCTGCACGCCTGGCTCACATGCCCGGGATGGCCTGCGCCTCGTGCACCTCGATCTCGCAGCCGCCCGGCATGGTCAGGTGCGGGTGCACCTTCGCCAGCTCGACCGCGGCGTCGAGGCTGTCCGCCTCGATGATCGAGTAGCCGGCCACCTCACGGGTGCTGGGCGCCGTACCGGTGGGGGAGACGCGGGTGCCGCCGGCGAGCGGGGTGCCGAAGTCGACCATGCCGCTGCCGACCTTGCCGGCCCACTCGTTCCACGCGCCCATGACGGCCTCCATCTGGGCCGGGTCCGGCGGCGTCGCGTCGGCGGGGGTCATCGGTGCGTGGTAGAGGAAGACGTACTTGCCCATGGTGTTTCTCCTTGTGTGGTGGGGATGTGAGGTCAGGCGGCGATCGCCGTACGACCGGAGAACGCAGCGAGGCGGTCCATCGGGTCGGCGCCGTCGGCGGGGGAGACCTCGTCGGCGAACGAGCGGCCGCGGGCACCGGGGACGACGGTCTCGGCGATGCCGTGCAGGTAGCCGACGAGCTCGTCGGAGATGTGCAGCTGCTGGCCGCTGGTCTGCGCGAAGTCCCAGGCGTGCAGCGCCAGCTCGAGCGGCAGGATCGAGGCCGCGAACGAGGCCGGCATCTCCGAGCCGCCGGGACCGGGGACGACGCCGTCGAGGTCCACGGCGCGCCACGCGGTGATCGCCTGGTCGGCCGTCACCGAGACGCGGTTCTCCAGCGAGCCCGCCTCCGGGTTGACCACGGTCGCGCCCGCCATCGCACCGAGCTGGACCAGCGAGCCCATCAGGTGCTCGGCTAGCTCGTGGGCGGTGAACTCCGAGCACGGGGTCTGCTTCGGGCGGTCGTCGTTGGTGAGGTTGCGCAGCACCGGCTGGAGTACGGCGAGCGCTGCCTCGGCCGCGGTCACGGGGGTGAGGTTCTCGGGTGCGAAGGCCCACTCGTCCGGGCCGGCGTCGCCGGTGGTGGCGAGCTTCTCGAGGCGCGCGACGTAGTGGTTCCAGCCTTCGGCGTGCATCGCGGCCTGCTCCTCGGTCAGGCCCTCGTGGACCAGCGTGACGAGGCTGCCGGAGCCGTCGGGCTCGACGGTGATCGTCACGGTCGAGGCGTCGGGCGCCAGGTCGGGGCTGCCCTCCCAGCCCCAGCCGAGGACGACCCGCTTGCCGGGCTCGACCTCGCGGACGGTGCCGGCCGCGACGTTGCCCGGGGTGACGGTCCAGCGGTAGCCGCCGCCGGCCCGCAGGTCGACGACCGCGGAGACGGTCTGCCAGCGACGCAGCCGCTCGGGCTCGGTGATCAGGGCGAACGCCTCGTCGGGGGTGACGGGCAGGACAGCGGTCTTGGTGTAGCTCATGACTCTCCTCGGGTGGGGCACGGACGGACGCTCGTCGAATACGTTAGGGGTCGCTAACGCATTGTGCAAGTGCGGACCGCGGAGGTCGGGTCACGGACCGGGGGAGGCGCTGACGTACCCTGCCGCCATGACGTGGTTGGACGCCCTGGGCTGGGCAGGGTCGGCGCTGCTCGTGTACTCCCTCATGCAGGCACGGGTGCTGCGCTTCCGGGTGCTGAACCTGGTCGCGTGCGTGGTGCTGACGATCTTCAACGGGCTGCTCGGGATCTGGCCGATGGTCGCGATGAACGTGGTGCTGTCCGCGATCAACATCTGGTTCCTGCGCAAGCTGCTCACCGAGCGCCACGACGAGGCCGCGTTCAGCGCCGTCGAGGTCGGCGCCAACGACGACTTCCTCCGGCACGTGCTCCGGGTGCACGGAGCGGACATCTTGAAGTACCAGCCCGACTTCGTCTGGGACGGTGCCGCGTCGGGCAACCACGCGTTCCTGGTCCTCAACGGGGACGAGGTCGTGGGCGCCGTACTCCTGCACGACGAGGGTGACGGCGTCGCCCAGGTCGTCCTCGACTACGTGACCCCGCGGTTCCGCGACTTCTCGCCCGGCGAGTTCGTGTGGCGGCGCAGCGGCGTGCTCCGCGACGCCGGCTACACGAAGGTGCTCACGCCGGCCGGGATGGTCGGGGCGTACTACGACAAGCTCGGGTTCCGTCGGGACGGGGAGCGCTTCGTCCTCGAGCTCTGAGGGCCACCACCGCGCACGTGCGCTGTTCGGACACGGTGTCCGCGCAGAAACGTGTCACAACCACGCACGTGCGCAGCTCGGACGACTGCCGTCAGGCCGACGCGCGCTCCAACGCGGAGACGACCCGCGCGAACCGCGGCCAGCCGTTCAGGCCGCCGTTGACGTCCTCGCGGACCTGGCGCCAGTCGTGCGCGCGGGCGCTGCGGGCCACACCGCGGTCCTTGAAGTAGGCCGCGAGGACCTTGGCGCTGACGTCGGGACGGAGCGCGAGATCGGGGTGGTGCTCGAGGTCGACGCCGATCTTGCGGCCGAAGGCGCGGTAGTTCGCGCGGCCGGTCAGCTGGATGTAGCCGCGGCCGTGGAAGCGGGCGCCGTCGCCGGGTTGGGTGTTGCCGAGGTCGCTGCGGCCCTCGTAGACCGAGGAGAAGTACGACGACCCGCCGTCCTCGTTGACGGGACCGAAGCGCGGGCCGGTCTCGGTGGCGACGGTCGCGGCCGCGGCGACGCGGGTGGCGTCGTCGGTGAGCCCCTCCGCGCGCAGTGCGTGGTCGACCTGCGGCCACCGGGCCTCGACGGCCGAGGTGGAGGAGCCGACCGCGTGCGCGACGGTGGGGGCGGGCAGCCAGTCGTCGACGTACTGCTGCGCGGGGCGGGTCACGTGGCCCACCGGGGCAGGGGTCGCGACGTGCGTCGGCTGCTGGTGCGTGTGGTCGCTGACCGGTGCGATGTGCGGGCTGTCCGCGGCGAAGACGGCGGACGTGGCGAGCGAGACGGTGGCGGCGCCGGGAAGCAGGGCGCGCGTGATTCGTCGGAGCACTGTGCTCTCCTCCCTGTCGTGGATCACCCCCTGTTCGGTCGAGCGTGCGCGGCTCTGCGCACCTGTTAAGCGTAGGCGGAATCCGGCTCCGGAAACCGTGGCGAGAGGCACGCTGACCTGCGGGAATGTGGTCGCGGCCACCCGCTCAGGCCTTGCTGAGGAGGAGGCCTGCGGCCAGAAGTGGCACGGCCCACGCCAGCGCGAGCAGCGCTCGCTCGTGAGGTGCGACGAGCGTCACCTTGGTGAGGGGCTCGGTCCGGCCGTCGCGGAACGTCAGCGTGCCGTTCACGTCGGCGACCCGGCGACGGACGGTCCTGGCCGCCGTACTCAGGGAGCGCTGGGCGGACGCCAGCGCGACGCCGGCGAGGGTGGCGGCCACCGCCGAGCCGACCGAGCGAGCGGTGAGCGTGGGGGACTGGGCGACGAAGCCGACCGCGACCGGGAACCCGCCCCAGCCCCACGCGAAGACGGCGTCGGTGTGCAGCCGGCCGTCGAGCAGCTCGAGGTTGTAGCCGAGGACGAGCCCGGCGCCGAGGGGTACGGCGACCAGGAGCGCCCAGTTGGGTGGACCGTGGAAGGCCACCCCGCCGACACCGAGGGCGACCGCGCCGAGCAGGGCGACGGCGGCCACGACCCTCAACGTGGTCTGGTCGATCGCGGTTCCCAGGGGCCGGCCGTGCAGCTCGTCGAGCGCGTGCGCGGCGACGCCGACGGCGAGCAGGAACGCGAGGAGCGAGGCCGCCAGCGCGGTGCCGTCGAGGCTGGGAGCCATCGCGGCGCCGAGGCCTACGTAGCCCAGGTGCCACAGCGTGTAGGGCGGGTGCAGCAGCGTCCACCAGTCCGCGAGGCGGCCGCCGCGGCGTGCGTAGAACGCCGGCGCCTCAGCCATCGGCGACGCGACCCCACATGACCAGGCCGCCGCCCAGGCTCATCGGGCGGGCGCGCACGTCGACCAGGCCGGCGGTCTCCCACATCGCGACGTGCGCCGCCACCGGGTAGCGGCGGTAGTGCTCCTCGATCGACGGGCCGAGGAACCAGCCGACCACGGCCCAGGCACGACCGCCGAGGAGCAGGCCGGCGACCGGCAGGACCAGGCGTGTGTAGAGCCGCCACAGCGGCAGCCAGACGGGTCGCGGCGGGACGTGGAACTCCAGCGACGCGACCACGCCACCGGGACGCACGACGCGTGCGAGCTCGCGCAAGGTCGCGCTCGGGTCGGCGACGTAGCGCAGCAGGTAGGTGAAGGTGAGCGCGTCGAACGTCGCGTCGGCGAACGGCAGCTGCTCGGCACGGGCGCAGGCCAGCCGGATCCGCGGGTGACCGGCGACGCGCTCCTGCCCTACGTGCAGCATCTGCTCGGTGAGGTCGACGCCGGTGACGCGCGCGTCGCAGCGCCGGGTGAGCTCGAGGGCGACGCCGGCGGTCCCGGTGGCGACGTCGAGCACGTGGGCCGGGCGTGCAGTGACGACCGGGTCGAGCATGGCCCTGCGCCACCGGTCGTTCTGCCCGAAGGACAGCAGGGCCTCGATCAGGTCGTAGCGCCGCGGGAGGTCCGCGAAGAGCCCGCGCGCGAACGCGTTGGGGCGGGTCCGCGACTCCTCGACGGCGCGCACGGTCAGGCCAGCGATCCGGGGTCGGCGGGCACGTCCACGGCGTGCTCGCGCAGCGCCTCGAGCGGGACGACCTCGAGTGCACGCTCGTGGGTGGAGGCCAGGACCACGGGGGCGGCCTGCCCGGCGCCGTACGCCTGGTACCAGCGCGCCGCGACCACGCACCAGCGGTCGCCGGGGTTCAGACCGGGGAATCCCCACTCGGGTCGGGGCGTGGACAAGTCGTTGCCGATGTCCTGCTGGAAGCCGAGGAACTCCCCGGTCATCACCGCGCACACCGCGTGCAGGCCGATGTCCTCGGGGCCGCACGTGCAGCTGCCGTCGCGGTAGAACCCGGTCACCGGGTCGTCGCCGCACGGCTCGAGGGCCTCGCCGAGCACGTTGCGTTCGGTCATGCCGCCAGACTGGCACGAACGCGCCGCGGCGGCACCCGCTTGCTTGTCCACAGGGGGGTGCCCGGGACCGCCGATTCCGTCCGTACCCCTGCCTAGCGTCACCGGCATGACAGTCCTCGCGAACGACCAGCTGCTGACCGACTTCCGATCCTGGGCCGCGCGCACCGGCCGACCCGTGGAGCCCGCCGTGCTCGCGGCGGTGCTCAAGGCCCGGGTGCTGCGCGGCCACGACCCGCTGACCTGGCAGCGCGGCGAGGTGCGCCCGTGCGTGCTCGACGCCCTGCTCGTCGACGTCGCGGTGCTGACCGCCGGGTCCGCGCTGCTGGCCTCGACCCTCGACGCGTTCTTCCGGTTCCTGCGCAACACCGGGCGGTTGCGGCGCGACTCGGTGGACGCGGCCACGCTGCGCAAGGAGTCCGCGCGTGCGGTGCGCGAGCTCGAGGAGATGCTGCGTGCGGCGCTGCCGCCGCCCGACCTCGACACCGAGGACGAGGGGTACGACGAGGAGGAGCTGCACCCCGACGACCCCCGCACGCGCAGCCGCGAGCTGCTGCGCGACCTGGGCGTGACCTGTGCGGTCGGGGTTCCGCTGCCGCCGATCGAGCGTGCGGTGGAGGTCGCCGCCTCCGGCGCCCTGGTACGGCGTCCCTGCGCCGTCGCGCCGCTGGACCACGACCCGCCGCCGGCCCGACGTCTCGCGCTCCTCACGTCGCAGGCCCGCGCCCTGGTGGACGAGCTGCTGGAGGAGCTCGCGCCGTCCGGGGTGGTCGCCCTGCTGGTGTGGTCGCTGCTCGACGACGGCGGCTGGGTGGACCTCGCCGAGTGCGCGGACCTGTCGGCGCACCGCGACCTGTGGTTCCTGCGCGGGGACGCCGACGCGCGGGCCCACGACGACCTGGACGCGGCGCTCGAGGTGCTCGAGGACGCGCAGGTGGTCGCGTGGGACGACGACGACCGCGCCCGGCTCACCGACTTCGGGATGTGGGTGGCCGACTCGTGGGTGGAGCGGCAGTGGGAGCGCTGACCGTCCGGCGTGCGGACCGGGGGAGGGCCGGCCCGGAATCGTCCACAACCCCAAGCCCTGCAGGGATGTCCACCGACCACGCAGCCTGGCCTGGCCACCGGTGGCTGCCTGCTCCTAGCGTCCCGCCTGCAACCCGCCGACCACCGGCCGCGTCTTGGGAGTGGACCCCGCCCCCGATGTGCGGAGCCCGGGAAGGAACTCACGATGATCACCACCCTCTCGTCCCGGGGAGTCCTCGTCGCCGCACTGGTGACCGGCTCGCTCGCCACCCTGGGACAGCTCGCCCCGGCCGCCGCCGACGACACCCCGCCGTGCGTCGCGGCCCACCTGAAGCTGGTCCGCGGCTCCGCCGAGGGGGCGGCCGGCACGCACTACCAGCACTTCCGGATCACCAACGTGGGCACGTGGACGTGCCGGCTGGCCGGCTACCCGACGTTCCGGTTCCGCGACGCGGCCGGCGACCCGCTGGGGTTCGCCTCCCAGCCCGCGGGTCAGCCGGTGACGGTGGTGCGGCTCGAGCCGGGCCAGCACACCCGGATCACCGTCGGCACCGTGAACCCGGACGTCACCATGGCGTCGGACTGCCACGCGGCGCAGGCCGCTTCGGTCGCGATCACGCTGCCGCACCGGCCGCACGTCTACCACCGGGCGCTGTCGCTGCGGGTGTGCACGACCGAGCAGTACCGCCCCACGGCGTTCCCGGTCGGCTTCTGAGCCCGGCTCAGGTGGTGGCGTGCCGCTCGGCTCCCGTCGGCTCGGCGTCGTCGTGCAGGTGGCTGCGCACCTCCCGCTCGGGCCGGCGCAGCGCGAACACCACGACGCCGACCACGGCAACGACCACCATCACCAGCAGGGTGACCCAGTCGAGGTTGAAGTAGCCGCGCGGGCTGGTCAGCCCGGTCGGGGCGACGACGTTGACCAGCATCAGCGCCAGGTAGACCGCCGCGGCGATGGTCACCGTCCAGCCCCACCGACCCAGCTGGAACCTGCCCTCGGGCACCCAGCCGCGCCGCCGGGCCACCAGGGCGCCGATCACGGTGAGCAGGAACGACAGGTAGATGCCGCTGACGCCGAAGGAGACCAGCGAGACCAGCGCGTTGATGTTCGCCGGGTAGGTGATGAAGCCGATCTTGACGTCCTTGCTGGGCGAGTAGAACACGAGCAGCACGAAGAGCATCGTCACCACCGAGCCGGCGAGCAGCGCGTTGGTCGGAGTCTTGAACCGCGGGTGCACCTTCGCCATCCACGCCGACCCTGGCAGCGCACCGTCGCGTGCATAGGAGAACGCGAGCCGGCTGCCTGCACCCTGCACCGAGGTGCCGCAGGAGAAGAACGCGAAGATGATCATGAGCAGCAGCAGGTCCTGCAGGCCGCTCGGCAGCTCGCCGAGGATGAACGGGACGCCGCCGCCCTCGACGGTCTTGCCGACCGGGTCCGACCCGCTCGGCATCGCGAGCAGCAGCGCCGCGGTGAGGATGAAGGAGGCGGCACCGCCCCAGACCAGGGCCCGCCGCATCGACGCGGGAACCTTCACGCCGGCGTCCTTGGTCTCCTCGGAGATGTCCCCGGCGGACTCGAAGCCGTAGAAGATGTAGACCGGCGCCAGCACCGCGATCAGGGCCGCGCCGGTCAGCCAGTGGCCGTGGAAGTCGAGCCCCAGCGCGTTGCTGCCGACGTTCTCGGCGTGCTGGGAGGAGAACAGGAAGCCCAGGCCGTGGTGGAAGCCGTCGATCGCGAGGATCAGCGCGATGCCGACGGTGCCGACGATCTCGACGTACACCCCGAACTGCGCGACCCGGCCCATCACCTTGGCGCCCGTGATGTTGAGCAGGGTCTGGACCGCCAGCAGCACCACCGTGATCACCAGGATCGTGGAGTGGCTGGTCGGGTCGAGGTTCCACCCGAACCAGTTGTGGGTCAGCGCTGTCGTGTAGCCGACCACGCCGGTGTCGACGGACGCGACCGTGATCAGCAGCGCCATCCCGTAGAACCAGCCCACGAACCAGCCGTAGGACGGCCCGACCGAGAACTTGCTGTACTGGTAGAGCGCCCCGGCCACCGGGTAGTGGCTGGCCAGCTCACCGAACACCAGCGCCACCAGCAGCATCCCCGCGACCGGCAGCCAGGTCAGCCACACGTACGCCGGACCGCCGGCCGCCACCCCGAGGGCGAACAGCGAGTAGATGCCGACCATCGGCGACAGGTAGGTGAACGCGACCGAGAAGTTCGCGAACGACCCGAGCACCCGGTTGAGCTGGGGGTGGTAGCCGAGGCTGGCGAGCCTCGCGTCGTCACCCATGTCCTGGACAGCAGAATGCTTCGTCATCGCAGCCTCCTGAGGGAAACCCCGCTGCCCTCAGTCTGCTGCGGCCCGGACCGTCACGCATGACCTGCTCGGGCCAGCCCGTCCGGGACCTCCCGGGATGGGGCCCGCCGCCCCGTTTGTGACGCCGATCAGTCGCAGTAGTCGCAGATGCCGGTGGCCGGCAGTGCGGTGAAGCAGGACGGGCACAGGGCGGGCGGCGTCTCCTCGGCGACCGGCTTCCGCTTCGCGGTCGTCGGGGCGGCGCTGGTGGTACGGCGCGGGGCGGGCGCTGCGAAGTTCGGCGCCATCGCCGGCTCCCCGCCACCGGCCGGCAGGTCGGCACCGAAGAAGCGGTAGCACTCGAGGCGGGCGAGCGCGGCGTGCTCCTCGACGTCGTCGTCGGTGACCGTCGCGCCGTAGGCCTCCGCGACCAGACGGGCGTAGCCGTCACCGACGCTGCCTTTGGCGTTGACGCAGAGGGCCGCCAGGTTGGGCTCGTTGCGGCCGCTGCACTCCGCGGCGACCCGGCGGAGCACGTCGCCGATCCAGGTGCCGGTCTGCGCGCTGGTGCTGATCAGGGAGCGCTGCTGGACCCACTCGCCGAGGTCGGCGTAGGTGACCACCTCGTGGTAGCGCTTGGCGGTGACGATCAGGTGCTCGCGTGCGGCCAGGGCCCAGGTGGCGCGCGCGTGCTGGGCGCCGACGACGGAGGCCTTGGTGAAGCGGGGTCCGGTCATTTGGTCGATTCTATGAGCGACCCCGAAACCGGACTCCGCACAGGGTTCCGGCGCGTGATCCCGGCAACGCCGCCGGGCGTCCTCGGGCCTGTCGGTGCGGTGGCCTAGGGTCGCCCCGAGAGCCGCCGCACCTGGCGGGCCGACCTGGGGCAGGAGCACGTGTTGGGCCTTCGCATCCACCGATCCGACCGTGCCGACGCGCTGGTGCGCGGGCTCGGCGAGGTGCTCGCGCAGGTCCAGGACGACCCGTTCACGCCGGACGTGGTCGCGGTGCCGTCGCGGGGCGTCGAGCGCTGGATCGCCCAGTCGCTGTCCACCTCGCTGGGCGTCGCGCCCGGACGGGCCGACGGGGTCTGCGCCAACGTCGACTTCGGCGCACCCGGCCGGCTCGTCGCCGACGTGGTGGCGGTGGCGGTCGGCCTGGACCCCGACACCGACCCGTGGGCCGAGCACCGGCTGCCCTGGTCGCTGCTCGAGGTGCTCGACGGCTGCCTGGGGGAGCCGTGGTGCCGCACCCTGGCCCGGCACCTCGGCGGCACCGGCGACCGGGCCGACCAGGGGCGTCGCGTCGAGGTGGCCCAGAAGCTCGCACGGCTGTTCACGTCGTACGGCGCCCAGCGACCGAGCCTGCTGCTCGACTGGATCTCCGGCGACGACAGCGACGGCGCCGGGGGCCGGCTCGAGCAGGACCTGGCCTGGCAGGCCGAGCTGTTCCGGCGGCTGCGCTCGGCCCTGGACGTGCCGTGTCCCGCCGAGCGTGTCGCCGAGGCCTGCGAGCGGCTCCGCTCCGCCCCGGGCGGCGTCGACCTGCCCGACCGGCTGTCGGTGTTCGGGCCGACCCGGCTGACCACCGACCAGGTGCAGGTGCTCGACGCGCTCGCCGTGCACCGCGACGTGCACCTGTGGCTCGCGCACCCCTCGGACGCCTTGTGGGCCAGGGTGTCCGAGGCCGCACCGACACTCGGTCCCCGCCGCGACGACCCGTCCGCCGATGTGCCGCGGCACCCGTTGCTCGCCTCGTGCGGCCGCGACGCCCGTGAGATGCAGGTCCGCCTCGCGGGTCTGGGGGCAGTGACCTCCGACGAGCACCTGCCCGGTGTGCCTGCCGCCGACGTGACCGGAGGTGTCACCGGCACGCTGCTGACTGCGCTCCAGGACGACCTGCGCGCGGACCGGGCGCCCACCGGCGGCCACGTCCTCGCCGCCGCCGACCGGTCGCTGCAGGTGCACGCGTGCCACGGCCGGCAGCGCCAGGTCGAGGTGCTCCGCGAGGTGCTGCTCGGCCTGCTCGAGGACGACCCGACGCTCGAGCCGCGCGACATCGTGGTGATGTGCCCCGACATCGAGGCCTACGCGCCGCTGATCTCGGCGACGTTCGGGCTCGACGTCCACCCGGACGACGAGGGCGAACGGCCCGACGGCCTGCACCCGGGCCAGCGGCTGACGGTCCGGCTCGCCGACCGCGCGCTGCGCCAGACCAACCCGGTGCTCACGTTCGTGGCCCGGCTGCTGGAGATGGCCGACGGGCGGCTTGCCGTCTCCGAGGTGCTCGACCTCGCCGCGATGCCTGCGGTGCGGGGCCGGTTCGGCTTCGACGACGACGACCTCGAGCGGATCGGTGACTGGGTGCACCGGGCCGGTGTGCGCTGGGGGCTCGACGCGGCCGGCCGGGCGCCCTACCGCCTCGACGGCGTGCCGCAGAACACCTGGCAGGCCGGGCTCGACCGGCTGCTGGTCGGCGTGGCCATGGACGAGGAGGACCTGCGCACCGTCGGGATGGCACTGCCGCTCGACGACGTGGACAGCAACGAGGCCGACCTCGCCGGCCGGCTCGCCGAGCTCGTCGACCGGCTGGCCGCCGCCGTCGACGCGCTGTCCGGACGGCAGAGCGTCGACGCCTGGGTGTCCGCCCTGCTCACCGCCGTCGACGACCTCACCTGGACGCCGCCCTTCGACGTCTGGCAGACGGCCGAGGCGCGCCGCGAGCTCACCGACGTGCTGGTGGCCGCCGGCGACCGTGGAGGATCGGTCGACCTCGGACTCCAGGACGTGCGCGCCCTGCTCGGCGACCGGCTGCGCGGCCGGCCGACCCGGGCCAACTTCCGCACCGGCCAGCTGACGATGTGCACGATGGTGCCGATGCGCTCGGTGCCGCACCGGGTGGTCTGCCTGCTCGGCGTCGACGACGGGGTGTTCCCTCGTGGGCTGCACGCCGACGGCGACGACGTGCTCGCCCGCAGCCCCCAGGTGGGGGAGCGGGACGCGCGGTCGGAGGACCGGCAGCTCTTCCTCGACGCGGTGCTCGCCGCCCAGGAGCGGCTGGTCGTCCTCTACACCGGCGCCGACGAGCGGACCGGCGCGCTGCGGCCGCCGGCAGTGCCGCTCGGGGAGCTGCTCGACGTGGTCTCCGCCATGACCGGCGACGGTCCCGGGGCAGCAGGGGTGCTGGTCCGGCACCCGCTGCAGCCGTTCGACGCCCGCAACTTCGTGCCCGGCGACCTCGGGCATGCGGGCGCGTTCAGCTTCGACGCCGCGTCCTACGACGGGGCACGCGCGCTGCTCGGGCCCCGCACTGCCCGGCCGTCGTTCCTGGCGCAGCCGCTGCTCGACGACGCGGTCGGCACCACCGTCGAGGTGGAGGACCTGGTTGCGTTCCTCGAGCACCCGGTGAAGTCGTTCCTGCGGCGGCGGCTCGGGGTCAGCGCGGTCTTCGACGACGACGAGGTCGACGACGCGCTGCCGGTCGAGCTCGACGCGCTCGCGCAGTGGGCGATCGGCGAGCGGCTGCTCGGCGCCGGGCTCGCCGGCGTCGACCCGGGACAGGCGGTGCGCGCCGAGTGGCTGCGCGGCGACCTGCCTCCCGGCCCGCTCGGTCAGGCCGTGATGACGCCGGTGCTGGCCGACGTCGGCGCGCTGGTGCAGCAGACCGCGGTCTTCCGGTCCGCCGAGCCCGACGCCCTCGACGTCCGGGTCGACCTCGACGACGGCACTCGGGTGGTCGGCACCGTGCCCGGTGTCTACGGCGACCTGGTCGTCCGGGTCACCTACTCCAAGCTCGCTGCCAAGCACCGGCTGCGCGCCTGGGTCCAGGTGCTGGTGCTGGCCGCCAGCCAGCCCGACCGGGGCTGGGGCGCGGCGACGGTGGGCCGGGGTCGTGAGGGTCTCGCGCTGTCGCGGCTGTCCGCGCCCGGGACCGACCAGGCCCGCGAGCTGCTGGCCGACCTGGTCGCCCTCTACCGCGCCGGGCAGCGCGCGCCGCTGCCGTTGGCGCCCAAGACGTCGGGCACCTATGCGGAGCGTCGCTCGCGCAACGTCCCGGTCAAGCCCGCGCAGAAGAACGCCGAGCGCGACTGGCGCACCAACTACCAGGGCCGCGACATCGGGGAGCACGACGACACCTACCACCGGCAGGTGTGGGGTGACGCGTCGTTCGACGTGCTCCTCGCCGAGCCGGCGGACCCCGACGCCCCGCATGCCGACGAGGGCTGCCGGTTCGGCCAGCTGGCCCGGACCCTGTGGGACCCGCTGCTCGCGTTCGAGAGGAGGGCCTGACGTGCCCGACCTGACCGCCGTCACCGACGTCCCGCACGACGTGGCCGTGTTCGACCTGTGCGGCCCGCTGCCCACCGGCACCACCGTGCTCGAGGCCAGCGCCGGCACCGGCAAGACCCACACGATCGCGGCGCTGGCCGCCCGCTACGTCGCCGAGGGCGTGGCCCGGATCGACGAGCTGATGCTGGTCACGTTCGGCAGAGCCGCCACCGTGGAGCTGCGTGAGCGGGTCCGGGAGCGCCTCGTCGCCACCACCGCGGCGCTCACCGACCCGGACCGTGCGCGCACCGACGAGGACGACGTGGTCCGGCTGCTGGCCGCCGTACCCGACGAGGAGGTGGCGCTCCGGCGCCGCCGGCTCGGCCACGCGGTCGCCGACTTCGACGCGGCGACCATCGCCACCACCCACGGGTTCTGCCACCAGATGCTGGCCGGTCTCGGGGTGGCCGCCGACGTGGACCGCGACGTCACGTTCGCGGAGAACCTCGCCGACGTCGTCGACGAGGTCGCCGGCGACCTGTTCGTGCGGGCCTACGGACGGCCCGCGGCGGACAAGTCCCCGTTCGACTTCGGCACCGCCGGCAAGCTGGCCCGCTCCGCAGTGGCCGAGCGCCAGGCCGTGCTCGAGCCGCGCGACGCGGAGCCGGGGTCGGTCCCCGACGTGCGGCGCCGGTTCGCCGAGGCGGTGCGCGCCGAGGTGGACCTGCGCAAGCGTGGCCGTCGGGTGATGGACTACGACGACCTGCTGGTGCACCTGCGCGACGCGCTGCTCGACCCGGCCACCGGCGCGGACGCCAAGGCCCGGGTCAGCGGCCGCTACCGGGTGGTCCTGGTCGACGAGTTCCAGGACACCGACCCGGTGCAGTGGCAGATCCTCGAGGCGGCGTTCCACGGGACCCGCACGCTGGTGCTGATCGGCGACCCCAAGCAGGCGATCTACGCCTTCCGCGGCGCCGACGTGGTCACCTACCTGCTGGCCACCGGACGGGCCGGCACGCAGGCCACGCTCGGCACCAACTGGCGCAGCGACGCCCCCCTGGTGCGGGCGCTCGGCACCGTGATGGGCGGCGTCGCGCTCGGAGACGACCGGATCGTGGTCCACCCGGTCGGCGCCCACCACGACGGCAGCCGGTTGCACGGGGCACCGGTCGACGCGCCGCTGCGGCTGCGCGTCGTGGAGCGGACCCTGTTCCCCAGGCTCAACCGCGACGACACCGTGCCCGTCGCCGACCTTCGTCCGTTCGTGGCCCGCGACGTCGCGGCCGACATCGTCCGCCTGCTCGACTCCGGAGCGACCCTGCACGAGGGCGACGCGGACCGTCCGGTCCGGCCGGCCGACATCGCGGTGCTGGTGCACCGCAACGACGACGGTGTCACGGTGCGCGACTGCCTGCAGGCGGTGAAGGTGCCGGTCGTGCTGACCGGCACCTCGAGCGTCTTCCTCTCCGAGGCGGCCAGCGACTGGCTGACCCTGCTCACCGCGCTGGAGCAGCCGCACCGGCCCGGTCTCGCACGGGCTGCCGCGCTCACCGGCTTCGTCGGCTGGAGCGCCGACCGGCTGGCGGCGGCCGACGCACCCGCGGTGGCCGGGGTCCCGCACGAGGCGGCCGACGCCCTCGACGAGCTCGGGGCGCGGCTGCACCGCTGGTCCGAGGTGCTCGCCGAACGCGGTGTCGCCGCCCTGTTCGAGGTCGTCAACGCCGACCAGCGCCTGGTCGCCCGGATGCTCGGCGCCGAGCAGGGGGAGCGGCAGCTCACCGACCTGCGCCACATCGGCCAGGCCCTGCACGGGGCCGCGACCGCCGACCAGCTCGGTGTCGCCTCCCTCGTGGAGTGGCTGCAGCACCGGATCACCGACGCCGGCACCGACGTCTCGGAGGAGCGCAGCCGACGGCTGGAGTCCGACGCCGAGGCGGTGCAGGTGATCACCGTGCACCGCAGCAAGGGTCTGGAGTTCCCGGTCGTCTACACGCCCTTCCTGTGGGACCGGTTCGTCGGCACCCCCGACCTGGTGCTCACCCACGACCGCGACGGGGAGCGGATCCTCGACGTCGGCGGCCCGGGGCACCCCGGCTACAGCCAGCACGCCGCGGACGCCCTCGACGAGGACGCCGGCGAGTCGCTGCGGCTCGCCTACGTCGCGCTCACCCGCGCGCGCTGCCAGGTGGTCGCGCACTGGGCGCCCGGCGGCAGCACCCGCAACGCACCGCTGCACCGCTACCTGTTCGGCGAGCGGCTGCCGGGCGGCCAGCTCGAGGCCACGGTCGCGGTGGGCTCGGACCAGTTCGTGACTCGCCGGCTGCACCAGCTCGCCCAGGGGTCCGCGGGAGCGATCACCGCCGAGTGGGCCACCGAGCCCGACCGGCTGCCGTGGTCCCGTCCGCAGCAGCCCTACCCGACCCTGGAGGTACGTCGCTTCGACCGCACCGTCGACACGGCCTGGGTGCGCACGTCCTACAGCGGCCTGACCGCCGGGCTGCACGACGAGCCACCGGCGCGCGGGGTCTCCAGCGAGGTCGAGCACCAGGGCACCGTCGACGAGCCCGAGAGCGTGGGCTCCCTTCGAGAAGCCTCGCCCCTCGGCACCTCGGGACGAGCGACCAGCGGGATGGTCTCGACAAGCTCGACCCACGGAGGGGGCGGGGACCTGCCGTCGCCGATGGCCGCCCTGCCCAAGGGTGCCGCGTTCGGCACCCTGGTCCACGAGGTGCTCGAGCACACCGACTTCACCGCACCCGACCTGCGCGCGCACCTGGTCGAGCGCTGTGAGGCGGCCGCGTCCGAGCGCTACGCCGGCATCCCGGCGACCGAGCTGGCCGACGCGCTGCAGCCCTCGCTGCTGACCCCGCTCGGCCCGCTCGCGGGCGGTCTCCGGCTCGCGGACGTGCGTCGTCGGGACCGGCTCGACGAGCTCGACTTCGAGCTGCCGCTGCTCGGTGGCGACACTCCCACGGGCGAGGCCCGGATCGGTGAGATCGGCGACCTGCTCGCGCAGCACCTGGCGCCCGACGACCTGCTGCACGGCTTCGCGGCGGACCTGCGGGCGCCGGTGCTCGAGGGCCGTCGGCTGCGCGGGTTCCTCGGCGGCAGCATCGACCTGGTGCTGCGCGTGCGCGGTGAGTCGGGGGAGCCGCGGCACCTGGTCGTCGACTACAAGACCAACTGGCTCGGTGGGGAGGCCATCGGCACCGCCGACTACCGACCTGCCGCGATGGCGACGGCGATGCGCGAGGCGCACTACCCGCTCCAGGCGCTGCTCTACTCGGTCGCCCTGCACCGGTTCCTGCGCTGGCGGAAGCGCGGCTACGACCCCGACGTGCACCTCGGTGGCGTGCTCTACCTGTTCCTGCGCGGGATGGCCGGGCCGGCGACGCCCGTCGTCGACGGCGTGCCGTGCGGGGTGTTCTCGTGGCGACCGCCGTCCGTGCTGGTGACCGACCTGTCCGACCTGCTCGACCGGGGGACCGCATGAGCACCACGACCAGCACCGTCGGTGCCTCCGCCCGGCCGGGCGGTGAGCCGTTGCCGGAGCTCGACCCGCACCGGGCGCAACGGGTGCGCCGCTCCACCGGCGTGCTCGGCGCGTTCAACGAGGCCGGGGTGCTGGGCGCCGCCGACGTCCACGTCGCGCAACGGCTGGCCCGCCTCGGCGGACCCGGCGCCGACGACGAGAGCGTGCTGCTCGCGGTCGCGCTGACCGTGCGGGCGCTGCGGGCCGGCTCGGTCTGCCTGGAGGTCGGCACCGCCGCCGCGACCACCGCCGTCGAGGGCGTGGACCACGCCGTGGTCGCTGCGCTGCCGTGGCCGGCGGTGGAGGCATGGCTGGCCGCCCTGCACCGGAGTCCGTTGGTCGCCCACGGCCCGACCGCGCAGCCGGAGCGCCCGCTGCGGCTCGTCGAGGGGCTGCTCTACCTCGACCGCTACTGGCGGCAGGAGCGCTGTATCGCCGAGGTGCTCGACGCCGCAGCGGTCCGCACGCCCCCGCCCGTCGACCGGGACCGGCTCACCGCGGCGCTGGACCGGCTCTTCCCTGCCGTCGGCGCGGACCGGCAGCGGCTCGCCGCGGTGGTGGCTGCGCACCGGTGGGTGAGCGTGCTCGCCGGCGGTCCCGGCACCGGCAAGACCACGACGGTGGCCAAGCTGCTCGCCGTGCTCGAGGACCAGCCCGGTCCGCCGCTGCGGGTGGCGCTCGCCGCACCGACCGGCAAGGCCGCGGCCCGGCTCACCGAGGCAGTGGCTGCGGTCACCGCCGACCTCGCGGCCGAGGACCGGGACCGGCTCGGCACCCTGACCGCGTCCACGTTGCACCGGCTGCTCGGCTGGCGTCCCGGCGCCCGGGGGCGGTTCAAGCACGACCGGCAGAACCGGCTCCCGTTCGACGTGGTCGTCGTGGACGAGGCCTCGATGGTCTCGCTGACCTTGATGTCCCGGCTCGTCGAGGCGCTGCGCAGCGACTGCCGGCTGGTGCTGGTTGGCGACCCCGACCAGCTCGCCTCGGTCGAGGCCGGTGCCGTTCTCGGTGACCTCGTGGTCCGCGAGACCGCCACCGGTGTGCAGGTCTCGGCGGACGTGGAGCGCCAGGTCGCCGACGACCTGGTGGACCTCGACGACGCCGAGCGCGAGGCCGCGCTGCGCGGCGGGGTGGTCCGGCTCGCCCACGTGCACCGCTTCTCCGGCGGCATCAAGGAGCTCGCCGAGGCGATCCGGGCCGGCTCCCGCGCCCGGCTCGAGGAGGTGCTGGCTGCCGGTCACCCCGACGTCGAGCACCTCGACCTCGACCCGGCTTCGGTGGGTGACGACTCCGACCTGCTGGCGGCGGTGCGCGCGGACGCGGTCTCCGCCGGCAGCGCGCTGGTCGAGGCCGCCCGGGCCGGGGACGCCGCGGAGGCGCTGCGCCGCCTCGACGCGCACCGGCTGCTGTGCGCGCACCGCGAGGGTGGCTACGGCGTCGCGCTCTGGAGCCGACGGGTGGAGGCGTGGCTGCGCGAGGAGGTCCCCGGCTACGGCAGCGGCGGCCGCTGGTACGTCGGCCGGCCGCTGCTCGTGAGCGCCAACGACTACGCGGTCCGGCTGTTCAACGGCGACACGGGCGTGGTCGTCGCCGAAGGGGGCGCCGGGCGCGCGGCGTTCCGCCGCGACGGGGTGGTCGACCTGGTGCCGGTGAACCGCCTCTCCGAGGTGCAGACGGTGCACGCGATGTCGGTGCACCGAAGCCAGGGCAGCCAGTTCGACACGGTCACCCTCGTGCTGCCTCCGGCTGACTCGCCGCTGCTGACCCGCGAGCTGCTCTACACCGCGGTGACCCGCGCCAAGAAGCACGTGCGCGTGGTCGGGTCGCTCGACGCGCTCGTCACCGCGGTCGAGCGGCCGATCGCCCGGGCCAGCGGCCTGCGCCGCCAGTGGGAGGCCGAGCGGTCAGGCGACCAGCCCGACGACCGCTAGCTGCCGGACCTCTCAGGCGTAGAGCCGCTCGCCCGTGAACGTGCCGGTGTTGCTGCCCACGAGGGCGTGCGTCACCGCGTCGTACACCTTCACCCGGTAGGTGCCGGAGATCGAGTCATAGCTGCGACTGCCCCGGACCCGGACCTTGATCGCGACGCCGTGGTCCTGCGGGGTGTCACCGGCCTGCCCGGACCAGAAGGTCACCTTGAACCAGTCGCCGTACCCCTTCCAGGCGCCGAGGCCCCCCGTGGAAACCGGGGCGAAGTCCTGGACGGCGAACGCGCCGCCGGGCGCGAACGTGACGACGGCCCGGCCGGTGCTCGGGTCCGCGGGCGGGTCGTCGGTGTGGGTGATCAGCCAGGCGCCGAGCAGCCGGCCGGATGATTCGTCGTCACCGCCGTCCGCGGCGGCACTGCCGGGCACCGCGCCGACACCGGCGATCGCTGCGCCCGCCACCCCGGCGCCGCGCAGCAGCATCCTGCGTTCGAGAGTCGTGCCGTGGTCCATGGTCCTGCTCCCCTCACGAGGTCGAGTGGTCGAGGCGGCTGGACATCGCCGATCCAACGCCTCGCGCCTCGCGTGTCGCCATAGCGTGAACAGGGTGGCCCCGACGGGGCACCGCGAACCACGTAGGCGGGGGCAATCCGGGGCGCGGTCAGGAAGCGCGGCGGACCTGGCGCGCGGCCATCCAGGTCTCGAACTTGCCCTCGACGCCGGCGAGGTACTCGTGGAGCAGGCTCTCGAACGAGTCGATCTCCTGGCGCAGCGGGCGGAGGCTGAACTCGGCGCGCTGGTCGGGGTCGCAGACGTGGGGTACGGCGACCATGCGGTCGATGGAGGCTCCGCAGTCGGAGCACGGCATGAATCGGGACAGGAACACCTGGGCCACCCTTCTCGGTCGTTCCCGCGGGAGATGGCGAAGAGTTACCAACCGCCGATCCGGCGAAACGCACACCATCCGCGTGTCCCCGCTCACACGCACCATCGCGTGACGAAGCACACCGGTCCCGTTCACCCGCTGTTTACCGAACGCCCGTTAGCCCGTTCCGAATCCGGGCAACTCTCGTTGTGCTCGTCAGGAAGCACGTCGCCCGGCCCGGAAGGACCCCCCATGCTGACTTGTTCTCGGCTGACTTGTTCTCGGCTGACTCGTTCTCGGCTGACTCGTTCCCGGCGGTGGAAGATCACCGCCCCGATCGCAGCCCTTGCGCTCGCCGCCTCAACGGTCGGCGTCGCGGCGGCTTCCGGACCTGCCTCGGCAGCCCCCACGGCCCCGCGCAAGACCGTCGTGAAGAAGGCGGTGGCCAACCCCGCGGTGAAGCACGTGTTCGTGGTCAACCTCGAGAACAAGGGCTACGACACGACGTTCGGGCCCGGTTCCGCGGCGCCGTACCTCTCCAAGACGCTGACGGCCCAGGGCCAGCTGCTCACGCAGTACTACGGCACCGCCCACAACAGCCTGCCGAACTACATCGCGCAGGTCAGCGGCCAGGGACCGAACGCGCAGACCCAGGGCGACTGCCAGAACTACAGCGACTTCGTCCAGACCGGCACGGTCGCCCCGCAGCAGGCGGTCGGCAACGGCTGCGTCTACCCGTCGAGCGTCAGCAACGTCGCCAACCAGCTCGAGGCCAAGGGGCTCAGCTGGAAGGGCTACATGGAGGACATGGGCACGCCCTGCCGGCACCCGCAGCTCAACGCCGCCGACGACACGCAGAAGGCGAAGGTCGGTGACCAGTACGCCGCGCGGCACAACCCGTTCGTCTACTTCCACTCCATCATCGACAGCCCGACGTGCGCGCAGCACGACGTCGACCTGTCGCAGCTGAGCACCGACCTCGGCTCGGTCGCGACGACCCCGAACCTGAGCTACATCACGCCGAACCTGTGCAACGACGGCCACGACAGCCCCTGCGTCGACGGCCGCCCCGGTGGGCTGGCCACCGCCGACGAGTGGCTGAAGACCTGGGTCCCGAAGATCACCGCCTCGCCCGCGTTCCAGCAGGACGGCCTGCTCGTGGTCACCTTCGACGAGGCCGACACCAACGACCCGCAGCACGGCGCGGACGCCTGCTGCGGGGAGGGCCCCGGCCCGAACGCCGCGCTCCCGGGCATCTACGGCCCGGGCGGTGGCCGGACGGGCGCGGTGCTGCTGTCCCCGTTCATCACCCCGGGCACGCTCAACGACACCGGCTACAACCACTACGGCCTGCTGCGCACCCTGGAGGACGCGTTCGGCCTGTCCCCGCTGGGCTACGCGCAGAACGCGCGCGGATTCGGGTACGACGTCTACGGGGCCGGCAAGTGAGCCCCCGCAGCGGCCTGAGCCGCCGCCAGGTGCTCGCCGGTGCCGCCGGGGTCGCGGGCGCCGCGGCGCTCGGTGGAGTCCCGCGTGCCTCCGCCGCCACGTCGACGCTGCCCAAGGACCCGTCGGCCTCCGGGATCGACCACATCATCGTGCTGATGATGGAGAACCGGTCGTTCGACCACTACCTCGGCTGGCTCAAGGGCGCCGACGGCAAGCAGGCCGGGCTCAGCTACATCGACCGCGACGGCGTCCGGAAGAGCACCCACCACCTGACCGACTACCAGGGCTGCGCGCACCCGGACCCCGACCACTCCTACGAGGGCGGCCGGGTGCAGCTCAACGGGGGCAGGTGCGACGGCTGGCTGCGGTCGGGCGAGAACGACGAGTTCGCGATCGGCTACTACCAGCAGGGCGACCTCGGGTTCTACGGCAACGCGGCGCCGTACTGGACGGCGTTCGACCGCTACTTCTCCGCCACGCTCGCGGAGACCTACCCGAACCGCTTCTACCAGCACAGCGCGCAGACCGACCGGCTGCACAACTCGACCGACATCGCGACCATGCCGACCATCTGGGACCGGCTGGCCGACAAGGGTGTCTCGCGCGCCTACTACTACGTGGACACACCGTTCCTGGCGCTCTACGGCCCGAAGTACCTCGACATCGCCAAGACCTGGCCGCAGTTCCTGGCCGACTGCAAGTCCGGCCAGCTGCCGTCGGTGTCGTTCCTGGACCCGAAGTTCCAGGACGAGGGCACCGGCAGCTCGGCCGACGACCACCCGCACGCCGACATCCGCGCCGGGCAGTCCTTCCTCAACCAGGTCTACGAAGCGGTCACGTCCGGCCCCGCCTGGGGCCGTACGGCGCTGGTCATCAACTACGACGAGTGGGGCGGCTTCTACGACCACGTCGCACCCGCCGTCGTACCGGACGCGACGCCGCAGGCGGGCACCGGTCAGCGCGGCTTCCGCACGCCTGCGCTGATGATCTCGCCGCGGTCGCGCCGGCACTACGTGGCGCACAACAGCTATGACCACGCGTCGGTGCTGAAGATGATCGAGTGGCGCTGGGGCCTGCCGGCCCTCACCCCCCGCGACGCCGCGGCGCGCAACATCGCCGAGGTGCTCGACTTCGCCAACCCGCCGAACCTGACCGCCCCGCGCTGGCAGGTGCCCGCGGCGGTCAGCGCGCCCTGCGGTCCCGAGGGCACGGCCGACTACACGGACTGGAAGAACCTGTCCGCGCTCGCGGTCACCCAGGGCTGGCGGGTCGGCGGGGTCGTCTGACCCGCTAGGAGCCGCACGGGAGCTCGCCGAGGAGCTTCAGGGTGTGCCGGTCACCCGCGTTCCCGGCGAGGGGACGTCAGGTGCTACTGGCAGGGCGCGGAACCCAGCAAGGCAAGGCCCGCGAGGTCGCCCGCGCCGAATGCCGTGAGTCCCAGGTTCTCCTTGTTCATCAGCTGGTGGGGGTCGTCGACGTGCGCAAGCCCCAGCACGTGCCCGAACTCGTGCATCATCACCGCGACGACAAGCTGCTCCCCGCGAGGTTCCGCGAGCATCTTCGTCAGAGCCGGAGCGTCGAGGGACACGGTGCCCGTTGCGTAGTAGGCGCGCACCCCGGGGTCCGTGACCATGCGCAGGCTGCCTCCCAACCCGACCGTCCGACCCGCCAGTCTCGGCACGACCTGAGGTGTCGTCCAGGCGACCAGGACTGGCGAGAGCGCGGCGGACTCGGCGCCGGGAAGCGGCAGCTTGTGCGTGTGTCCGACCAGGTGCAAGCGGAATCCGGACGCCTTCGAGACCGCCGCCATGGCCCGGAGGAGCATACGGTCCGCGCCTAAAGGCGCGAGGTCGTCGTTGACCACGACGTCGATCGAGTGACACGGGTCGTAAGTGACGGCTTCCGAGGGCAACGCCGTCTGGTGCTGCACGAACTTGTAGCTCGAGCTTGAACCGGGGTCGACGACCTCACGCCGGGGGGTCCACAGCGCTGACAGCGACGCGCGCGAGTCGCGGATGCCTGCGGCGACGACGAGTCCCAGCACGAGGCCGGTGACCAGGACCCGGCCGACCCGGAACCGCCTCCGGCCCCTTGGCCGGGACGCCGTACGCCCGGCGGCGCGGTCGAACTGGCGCTCCAGCCGGCGCATCCGGCGGCGCTCCCGCCGGGTGCCGCCGTACATCTGCTCCATCAGGTCCCCGTTGCCCACCCCGGGAGGGTGCCACGGCAGCGGCGCCCTTGCGGGCAAGTTGTCCGGGTCCGTCGGTCGCCGAGGGAATTCCACCCCTTCGCAGCCGGTTCCGTCCCGGATGGCGTGAGGTCGGCAACGCCCGCCAAAGCCGGCAGCCGCCGCGGCGGACGCGCCCGTCTAGGTTGGAGGTATGTCCGACTTCCTGGAGCGCCTCGACGCCGTGCAGCGGCGTCGCCCGGTGCTGGGGCTGCCGCTCGCGATCGTCTACAAGTTCTTCGACGACCAGGGCGGCTACCTGGCCGCGATCGTCACCTACTACGCCTTCCTGGCGATCTTCCCGCTGATGCTGACCGGCTCGTCCGTGCTCGGCTTCGTGCTCCAGGGCGACCCGGTGCTCAAGAACGAGGTGCTCACCTCCGCGCTGGCACAGTTCCCCGTGGTCGGCTCGCAGCTCGGCCGCCCGGAGGGCCTGCGGGGGAGCACGTCCGCGGTCGTGGTCGGGGCGCTGACCGCGCTCTACGGCGTCGTCGGTCTCGGCCAGGCGGCTCAGAACGCGGTCAACACGGCGTGGGCGGTGCCGCGCAACAGCCGCCTCAACCCGTTCGTCTCCCGGTTGCGCAGCCTGGTGCTCTTCGTGGTGGCCGGCTTCACCGTGCTCGTCGTCGCGGTGCTCTCCAGCCTGGCCAGCCACCTCGAGGTGTTCGGCAGCCCGGCCGACACCGGGCTCGAGGTGCTGTTCACCTTGCTGTCGCTGGCCTTCAACGCCCTGGTGCTCAGCGTGATGATGCGGTTCGCGGTCAAGCAGCGACGGCCGCTGCGGGAGATCCTGCCCGGTGGCATGACCGTCGCCGTGCTCTGGCAGCTGCTGCAGTGGGCCGGCGGCGTGTACGTCGACCACGTCATCAAGCGGGCCTCGGAGATGAACGGTGTCTTCGCCCTGGTGCTCGGACTGGTCGCGCTGATCTACCTGGCGTCGGTGATGGCAGTGCTGGGGATGCAGGTCAACGTGGTGGTCGTACGGCGGCTCTGGCCGCGCGCGCTGCTGACGCCGTTCGTCGACGACGTGGAACTCACCGACGCCGACCGCCGCGCCTACACGGCCTATGCGAAAGCCCAGCGCCACAAGGGGTTCGAGCGCGTCGAGGTGTCGTTCGACGACGACCGGGAGGAGAGTGTGGACGGGGTCCGCGGTCGACGCGCACCCTGAGAATGCACGCTGGGAAGGTCCGCGGACCCCTGGCCGATGCGCTCTGGGGGGAGCAAGCGTCGACGTGTTCTTTACATTACAGATCGAGACCGGAGGGCGAAACCCAGGTCCGGATGTCGGTCGCTCGCGTCCGATGAATCCTCAGAACCCAACAGGGCAAGGGGAAAACGGGGGTCTCCCGCTGGTGGTCGAAGTGTGGGAGTATCGCGCCCGCGGGGGCGACGGTCGTCCCGCGATCACATCTCGGGGACCCACATGCACGTGCGCCTACGCGCTCTTCTGCCTGCCTGCCTGCTCATCGTCGCGACGGCCCTGACGGCGGCACCGGCCCAGGCGGCCACCACCTCCACCGGCACCCGGTGCACCCTCGTCGGCACGTCCGGTGCCGACCACCTCGTCGGCACCAGCGAGCGTGACGTCATCTGCGGCCTCGGTGGCAACGACGTCATCGAGGGCCGCGGCGGGGACGACCTCGTCGACGGCGGCCCCGGCAGCGACCGGCTCGTCGGCGGGCGTGGCGCCGACCGGTTGCTCGGCGTCGGGGGTAACGACGACCTCGACGGCGGCGACGGCGACGACCGGCTCGACGGCGGGGCAGGCACCAACTGGTGCACGGTCGGCGTGGGCGACACCCGCCGGTCCTGCGTCTACGACCGTGAGGTGCCCGCCAGCGACCGCGGCCACTGGTCCACGAGCACCGTCGACGTCACCGGGGCCGACCGCGTCGTCACGGCGGCCCTGCACGTCACCGACGACACGGGTGTCGCGACGGTGCTGGTGCAGGGGCTCGACGACGACAACACCGGCACCGACCGCGCCGACGCCCACCTGGTCTCGGGCACCGTCCGCGACGGCACCTGGAAGGTGCGGATCACGGTGCGGCACTGGAGCGAGGAGAAGGACTACGCGCTGTCGGCCTACGTCCAGGACCGCACTGGCCGGATCGCGGACGTGACGCTGCGGGGCGCCGTACTCCACAGCGTGGACCGCAACCCCGACACGGTGCAGCCGCGGGTCGGCCTGCGCACGCCCCTGCCGACCACGACGTACGACGTCCGGAGCTCGGCCAAGGACGTGACGGCGAAGGCGCACGTGACCGACGCGCTGTCCGGCGTCGACGTCGTCGAGATCTGCCTGGACGTGCCCGACGAGGCTCACCTCTACCTCTGGGACTGCGCGCTCGCCTCGCGTGTCTCCGGTGACCGGCACGACGGTGTGTGGCGTGCGGTCTTCCACCTGCGCAAGGGCGAGCCCGGTGGCGACTGGAACGTCGAGGTGCGGCCGCGCGACCGCGCTCACGGCGACAACGGGATGCGGACCTGGACGGGTCCCCAGTCCTACCGCGAGATGACCGGGAACGGCGCCTACCCCGACCCGACCGTGGTGCAGATCCCGAACGGCCGCGGCCCCTTCGTGGTCAAGGGAATCCGCGACAACAACCCGCCGCACATCGGTGCGGTGACGGTCACCCCCGACCACGTCGGCACGCTCGTCGACTCGGCGACGGTGACCTTCCGGGTGCACGCCACCGACGTCGAGGGGGTGCGCTACGTGGGGGCCACGCTGGTGCCGGCCGACCCGGGCGGCCAGGACCAGCGCCAGGTCGACCTCAGCCTCGCGTCGGGGACCCACCGGGACGGCACCTGGACCGGCACTCTGAACCTGCCGCAGGGCACGGCTCCGGGCACCTACTACGTGCAGACGTGGGTGCTGGACCGCACGCACAGTCGGATCTACGCCTCTGCCTCGTCGTCCCTGGCGCAGGAGGACGGCGTGCACGCGATCGCCTCCGACCCGCACGTCGTGGTGGAGGACCAGACCTAGTCGGCCAGGTCGACGACCGTGTCGGCGTCGTCGTCCCACTCCTCGACGAGGTCGACCAGGTCGGCAACGGAGTCCCGGACGTAGGTCGGGCGGTAGGGGAACCGCTCGACCGCGTCCGGGCGCGTGGACCCGGTGAGCACCAGGATGGTGCGCAGCCCGGCCTCGAGCCCGGCGACCATGTCGGTGTCCATCCGGTCCCCGACCATCACCGTGGACTCCGAGTGCGCGTCGATCCGGTTCAGCGCGGAGCGCATCATCAGCGGGTTGGGCTTGCCGACGAAGTAGGGCTCGACCTGGGTCGCCCGGGTGATCAGCGCGGCCACCGAGCCCGTCGCCGGGATGGACCCGGCGGGGGAGGGTCCGGTCGGGTCGGGGTTGGTGGCGATGAACCGGGCACCGCCCTCGATCAGCCGGATCGCGGTGGTGATCGCCTCGAACGAGTAGGTCCTGGTCTCCCCGAGCACCACGTAGTCGGGGTCCTTCTCCGAGAGCACGTAACCGATCGCGTGCATGGCCGTGGTCAGCCCGGCCTCGCCGACGACGTACGCCGTACCGCCAGGTCGCTGCTGGTCGAGGAACTGCGCGGTCGCGAGCGCGCTCGTCCAGATGGACTCCTCGGGGACGTCGATCCCGGACCGGTGCAACCGGGCCTGGAGGTCGCGCGCGGTGAAGATGGAGTTGTTGGTCAGCAGCAGGAACGGCCGGCCCCGGTCGCGCAGCACCCGCACGAACTCAGCGGCTCCGGGGATCGCCTCCTCCTCGTGGACGAGGACGCCGTCCATGTCGGAGAGCCAGGTGCGGACCGGTCGTGTGGTGGACTCCATGCCCCGATGCTGGCAGATCCGACCGGCGCGGCGGGTGAGGTCCGCGGAGAGAGCCTGCCCCAGGGGCCTGTGGACAAAGCCCGCCCGGTCGCGGATCCCGTCGGGGCACCGTCGTAGGTTGCCGGACATGGATCTCGCGGACGCCTACCGACTCGCCACCGGGCTGGTCGCCGAGCACGGCCTCGACGGCTGGTCGGTCACCTTCGACACCGCCAAGCGCCGTGCCGGCGTGTGCCGGTTCGACAGCCGCGTGATCGGGCTGAGCGCACCGCTGACCCGGCTGCACGACGAGGCGGAGGTCCGCGACACGGTCCTGCACGAGATCGCGCACGCGCTGGTCGGTCCCCGGCACGCCCACGATGCCGTGTGGGCGCGGACCGCCCGCGCGATCGGCGGCTCCGCGCAACGCTGCCTGTCGCCGGACGCGCCCCGCGTCCAGGCGCCGTGGGTCGGGGTGTGCGCGGCCGGCCACACCGTCGAGCGGCACAAGCGTCCGGAGCGGGTGCTGGCCTGCCGCAGCTGCGGCGCGACCTTCGACGTCGCCCACGTCTTCGAGTGGACCCACGGCGGCCGGCCGGCCACGATGCACCCGAACTACCTGGTCGAGCTGGCGCACCTGCGGGCCGGCACCAGCGTGCGGCTGGTCCCGGTGGGCCGTCGGGTCCGGATCACGCATCCCGGCGCCTACGCCGGCCGGGTCGGCACCGTGGTCAAGCACGGCCGCACGAGCTATCACGTGCGGCTGCGGGAGGGGGTGCTGCGGGTCGTCTTCGCGGGCGGCGAGCCGGCGCCCTGACGGGCACCCGGTCCAGCACTCCCGCCGGCGCCGTCCACCGAGTGCGGTGATCCCGTGCCCAGCAGTCGGTGCGGGTCGTGGACGCTGCCCTCGGCCCCGAGCACAACGAGCGCTACGCCGCGCCCGGCCGCCGCGGACAGGCAGACGGGGTCGCCGTCGGAGGCCACCACGGCGGTCGCCCAGGCGTCCGTCTCGGCGCCGGCGTCGCGGTGCGCAGCACCGAGGGGGAGCACGGCCGTCGCCGACACCACCGCCCGGGCCAGCTGCCCCCGGCGCGGGTCGACGACGTGCGGGCCCCGTTCGGCCGGTCCGGAGGTGGCTACCGCCCACCGGCCCCCGGCGGTCAGCCGCAGGACGCCGACGACGCTTCCGCGGCCTGCCGGGTCGCTGACCGCGACCCGCCAGGGCTGGCTCGGCTCCTCCGGCAGCGGGCTGCCGCTGACCACCAGGTCCCCGGCGGCGTTGACGACGTGGTCGCGCAGTCCGTGGGTCCGCAGCAGGTCGCTGACCCGCTGCGCGGCCCAGCCCTTGACCAGCCCGGTGGCGTCCGGTCCGCCGGGTGCGCCCGGGTCGAGCCCGCGACGCCACCGCGGTGCGAACCATCCGCCGGTGCTCCCCTCCAGCGCCAGCGCCAGGGAGTGCACCTCGCGGACAGCTGACGGGGCCTCGGCAACGTCGGCGCGACCGTCCAGCAGCCGGCTCGCCCATGAGTCCGGCTTCCAGGTGCTCAGCAGGTCGTCGAGCCTCCGCAGCGTGACCGCCGCGGTAGCGAGGGCCAGGTCGAGCACCTGCGGGCGGGTGGCCGCACGCACGTCGATGCTGACCACGGTGCCCATGACGTGCACCTGGTCGACGACGCGCCAGCTCACGCCTTGTCCAGCGCCGATTGCAGGGACCGGGCATAGCCCGCCGAGGTGTACGACGCCCCGGAGACGGCGTCGATGCGGGCGCTCTGCGCGGCGAGCGCCTCGCGCCGCAGACGCGGCCCCGCATAGCTGCTGATGTCGCTGGAGCGGCCGCCCTGGGGCAGCGAGAGCGCGCTGACGTCCCTGATCCGGTGCCCGACCAGAAGCACCCGGACCTGCACGGTGCCGTAGCCGACGTCGTAGGCAGCACCGGTGAGTGTGCGACGCGTCGGCCTGGGGGCAGGGTGCCGGGCCGGCGTGCCTGACGAGGGCGGGGACTTCGACGGGGACGTCGACGGGGAGGCGGCCAGCCCGTGCGGGCTCGTGGTGGCGACCGGCCCGACCGGCCGGGCGAGGGAGCCGGCGAGCGCGGGTGCGGCCGCCGGGGCCAGGACGCTGCGGAGCGCGACGAGACCGCCGACCACCGTGAGCATGCCGGTCATCGCGAGGCCACGACGGACGCGCTGGCGGCGTCGTGCGACGGTCAGGGCCGCCGTACGCCGGCGTCGGGAGCGGGGGAGGGGCGCCTGACCGGGGCGTCGCCGCTGGGAGGCCCTGCTCATCGGATCTCGAACTCTTCCGAGTGCAGCTGACGCACGGGCACGCGCAGCTCTCGAAGGGACCGGAGCACGTCGTGAGCAAGACCGGCCGGGCCGCAGACGTAGACGTCGCGCGAGCGGACGTCGGGGACCAGGTCGGCCAGCCGGTGCCCGGCGAGCGGGTCGTAGCCGAGGTCGGCGCGGTGCCCGACGAGGTAGCGCACGACCAGCCCACTGCGCTGCGCAAGGAGCTCGAGCTCGTGCCGAAGTGCAAGGTCGGCCGCGTCGCCCGCCCGGTAGAGCAGCACCGCGTCGACCGGGTGCCGGTGCCGGTCGCGGGTGACCAGCTCCTCGGCCAGCGCCCGTACCGGACCGATCCCCGAGCCACCCGCCACGAACAGCAGCCGGTGCCCGACCCGCCGCTCGAGGGTGAAGTGACCGAACGGGCCTTCGGCCAGCACAGGCGTCCCGGGACGCAGGTGCGCGAGTGCGGCGCTGTGGTCCCCGGCGTCCTTGACCGTGATCCTTAGCGTGCCTCGGTCCGGGGCCGCGGACAGCGAGTAGGGATGCGCCGACCACAGGTGCCCGGGGGCGAGGAACCGCCACAGCAGGAACTGGCCGGCACGCGCGCCCAGCTCGTCGAGCCGCCGACCGCGGACCCAGACGCTGACCACGCCCGGCGCCTCGACGACGACCCGGTCGACGACCATCCGGTGCCGCCACCAGGCCCGGGCCGGCGCGACGACGCGGCTCAGCACGACCGCGACCCCGACCGCCCCATAGAGCCCGGTCCACAGCCAGCGGTTGGCGGGGTGGCCCACGAAGTCTTCACCGCTGGAGACCTGGTGGAAGAACGCCAGGGCCACGGCCAGGTAGGCACCCAGGTGCAGGGCGTACCACGCCTCGTAGGAGAGCCGGCGTCGCGCGGTCCGTGCGCTGGTCCACGCGACCAGGACGAAGAGCGCCAGGCCGGCGAGCGCCTTGAGCATGTCGGGGTAGGTGCTGAGCACCCGCCAGCCGGTGTCGACCACGGCACGATGGTCGGCGAGCGCGTAGCCCTCGACGACCAGCAGCACGTGCGCGCCGAGCAGCAGGACCGTGTTGGTGCCCAGGCCGCGGTGCCAGGCGGTCAGGCGGTCGAAGCCGACCGCCCGCTCGAACCACGGCAGCCGGCTCATCAGCAGCACCTGCACGAGCACCAGGTAGGCCCCCAGCAGCCCGGCCAGCCGTCCGGCTGCGGTGACCCGGTCGCCGATGCCAGCCAGGGCAGTGGGGTCGTGCCACCAGAGCGCGACGACGGCACCGGCCCCGGCCAGCAGCGCGCCGCGCACGGCCAGGTGGCTGCCCGTCGGATCGGCGGTCAGCCCGGGCGACAACGGGACGCTGGACACGCTTGTCACAGTAGGGCGGGATTCTTCGAGGATTCTGTGAGTGCGCGTCCGGTCTGTCGGCCTAGCGGACGTTCTTCCTGACCTGTCCGGAAGGCACTTGATGGCCCGTTCGGGTGGTCTTTCGTCCACCGGGGGGATCGGACGTTCTCGGGCGATGCCTGGGGGGCCGAACGGGCATAACGTCCTCGCCGGGGACAGGCAACACCAGGGGGACACGGCACATGCGCACGAAGATCACGTCGATGCTCAGCTCGGTTGCGATCGTGGTGGCAATGAGCGCCGGCCCAGCGGGCGCCGTCACTCAGGTGCCGGCGGCGGGCACCACCGGGAGCGACCTCCGGATCGGCGTGCTGGCCCTGGCCAACGCCATCGCGGCCGTCGGCCGGACCCCGGAGCTCGCGACCCCGCTGCCCTACACGCGCACCTCGCCGGCCCAGGCCCTCGACCTCGACAACGTGCTGTCGTCGGAGCTGACCACCGCGCTGAACGGGACGAGCCTCACGACCGCGCTGAGCAAGGTCCCGGGCATCAAGGACGTGCGGGCCACCCAGGACGGCAACCGGATCGAGTTCGGCTACGCCAAGACGGCGACCGTCGACCTGCCGCTCGTGCACGACGACGGGTCGCTGCGCTTCGCGAGCAAGGCCTCGGCCGGGTCCATGCGGGTCAGCCTGGCCACGACCGGCGGGTCCACGTTCGTCGTCCAGGTCGACCCGGCCCAGACCGACCCGCTGCTCAAGGTGGCCCTGGTCAGCCGGCCCACCATGGCCCTCACCGTCCACGTCACCCGGGCCGCCACGGCGCCGACCCTGAAGGCGCGGGAGGGCTTCACCGACGTCAACGTGAGTGTCGACCGCTACGCGGTCGCCCGCACCGACACGATCGCGATGCGCGACCCCGACGGTCGCAGCGAGCTGACCCTCGAGGACCTGCGCTACTCGACGCTGCCGGACCTGTTCAGCATCAAGCGCGACAGCGACAACGTCGACATCGGGCTCGGCGTGAGCCTGCCGTCCGGCCTCGCGATCACGGGCACCGGGGCGGGCACGGGCGCCGACAGCGGCACCCTGGTCCTGACCACCCCGCCGAGCACCGGGGTGGTGTGGCCCGACGACACGAAGCCGGCCAGGACGTACGGCGCCGCGCTGACCGCGCTCACCGGGCTCACCCAGGTCGACGGCGTCACCGCGCTGGCGAAGTACACGGGGGCCAGCCTGGCCCTGCAGGACGCGGCAGGCGTCGAGTTCCCCAACCTCGGAGGCGGCACCGGCGACCTGTTCGCCCCGGGCGACGACCTGCTGGCGATGCTCTCCACCGCCGCGACCGCGCAGATCCGGTGCGGCCTCGCCGCGGGCAACCCGCCGACGGGCACGCCGGCGCCGGGCGACACGGTCTTCTGCGACGCGGTGACCCCGGCGAGCCTGGGCAGCGTCAGCAACATCAAGTGGACGGTCAACGGCGGCAACGGCAGCCTCTCCGGCGGCAGCACGACGAGCGGCTCGGTCGGCACGGACCCCGCGAGCACCGTCCAGGTCGACGGCTCCGACGGCGAGCCCGACCTGACCGTCACCTTCACGGCCGGCGGCAAGGACTTCACCGCTGGCACCCTGCCGCACACCGTCCAGCAGGTGCTCTCGCGGATCCGCAAGCTCGGCGACACGGGCACCGGTGGCACCACCGCGACCGCCTCGCTGGACCTGACCGCCCAGCGGCTCGACGTCGCCGTGGACCTGCGCCGCGCCACTGCGACCAAGGACCTGGCGCTGGGCAACCCCGGGACCTTGGGTGCGCTGGTCGGGCTCACGGGCCTGTCCGCGCAGGGCAAGTCCGGCAGCGCGAAGGCCACCGCGACCAACGGCCGCTACGACGTCGGCTTCGGCATCTCGACGGGGGCCGTCTCGTCCGGCAAGGAGCGCGCGACCGTCCTGCTGCCCGGCAGCGCCACCTTGCTGTCCGTGGGCGGCGTGTCCGCCTCGACGCCGGCGGGACTCACCGGCCTCGACGCCAGGGTCGGCTTCCTGGGGGTCAGCGCCGACGTCACCGGACTGTCGCTCGGCACCACCGGCTCCGACCCCGCTGTCGCGCTCGGACGCAGCGACGGCAAGACGACCGAGCCGATCGGCCTCGACGCGGTGCTCAACGAGACCGGCGGCGTCAAGAACGGCGTGCTGCGCCTGGCCCAGACCATCAAGGGCGGCATCAGCCTGAGCGCGACCGAGAAGGCGCTCCCGGGCGGCGGCTTCGCCACCGGAGGTACGGCGGCCAAGTCCGGCACGGTGTCGGTCAGCTGGACGCCGAGCGGCACGCCGTCGGTCTCGGCCGGCAGCGGCTACAACGACCTGCGCGTCTTCGACCCGGTCCCGGCGCGTTTCCTGCACGGCACCGCGCACGTCAACGGCAGCACGGTCTCGGTGGACGTCCCTGCCGTCGACGGCAAGAACCTCTACCAGCAGCTCGGGGTCGCGGCCGTCGCCGGCAGCAGCGTCACCCGCAAGCTGGTGGGCCCCGGCGTCGGCTGCCAGGGCGTCACCCTGACCGACGGCGGCACGCTCACCTGCGAGGGCCTCGCGCCCAACGGCACCGCCGCCTTCACCGACGGCCAGGTCGTCGACCTCGTCGTGCTGGGCGACCCGTTCGCGATGCGGGACGGCGTGATCGACGGCCTCACCAGCGCGCTCGGTCAGTTCGACGCGCTCGACGGCGACCACCGCGCCACCCCGAAGCCGGCCGCCGACCAGTACCGCTCGACGCTGCCGCTCGTCGACATCACCCCGGCCCAGGCGTCGTACGCCCTCGACGACCTGCGCACCGGCCTGGGCAACCTGACCGCGAGCGCCGCCCGCGACCAGCAGACCAAGGCGAAGGTGCCGGCCGCCACCGACCTCCCGGTCTCCAGCGTGCAGGAGATGACCACCGCGCTGCGCACGTCGGCGTTCCTGCCCGACGGCACGCTCGCGACGTTCACGCTCGGCCCGGACAAGCACCTGCTGGTCTCGGTCGCGGCGCAGAAGTCCGACACCCCGAAGCTGCCGCTGCGGGTCGACGACGCCGGTCTCGGGCAGGTGGTCAGCAAGGGCACCTTCACGGTCCCGATCACCTCGGCGACCACGCTGGCGGTCGACGTCGACCCGGTGACCGGGCGCCCGAAGATCGGCACCGGCACCGGCACGCTCACGCACGCGACCCTCGACATCGGCAGCGAGCTCAACAGCGCCAACGTCCGGGCGGGTGTCGGCGACGCGACGCTCGCCTCCTCCGGGTCGACCGCCAAGCTGGGGGTCGACGTCTCCACGGCCTACGACGGCAGCAACCTGGTCACCACGCGCAGCGTCGCCACGTCGGCACCGAGCGGGCTGCCGAGCGGCAAGGCCGCGGTTGTGGACCTCAAGACCGGCAGCCAGACCATCCGCGTCGAGCTCGGCCCCGAGGACACCTCCGGCGGCAGCGGCACCCCGCCGGCCGCGCCGGAGGCCATGCAGGTGAAGTACCTCGCCGAGGGCCTCGACGGCCTGGCGACCGCTCTCGGCAGCTCGCTCGACGGCGCCGCGGTGCGCAACCACCCCGGCACCGACGCGCCGGTGTCGGCGCCGCTCATCGGCACCGACCTCTCCGCCGGCTCCGACGTGACCGGCACGCTCACCACCTTGACCTCGCGGCTGCGTGACAGCCTCGGCGCCGTCACGGCCGCCAAGCCCGCGGACCTCGAGACCGCGGTGCAGAAGGCGGTCACGGACGCCATCGCCGCGACCGCGGACATCAGCAAGGACGGCGACGTGCTCGCGCACGTGACCTGCGCGAGCACCTGTGCGGCCGACGCCGACTCCAAGGCCTGGAAGCAGGTCTCGGTCACCTTCGCCCTCAAGAGCAAGGACGTCACCAAGAAGCTGCCGTTCGACATCGGCCTGGCCGGCGTCAACGTCACCTCCGACAAGCTGGTCACGACCACGACCCACTGGACGCTGCCGGTGGAGCTGCGGCTCACCCGCGGTGTCGGTCCCGAGGTCTACGTCGACCCGCACAAGAAGTTCGAGCTGCACACGCAGGCGTCGCTGCCGACCGACAACCCGGACTGCACGGGACCCTGCCTCAAGGCGGTCGTCGGCTACCTGCCGGCCCTGCTCACCCCGCAGGGCGACGCCGCAGACGCGGCCGTCAACGTCGGCATCGGCGTGACCCCGCAGGGCGACGCCAAGCCCTACAGCCTCTTCGACCTGTACGACGGCCAGCTCACGGCACTGCCGAGCTTCCTCGCGGCGACGGCCGACGAGAAGGCCGAGGACGGCCTCAAGCTCACGTTCGAGACGACCGCCAAGGCAGCCGGCGGCTTCGACCTCAAGGGCAAGATCGGGGTGCCCTGGACCCCGGACACGACCTTCGGCGACGTCACCTACGACGACGTCGCGGTCAACGTCGGCCAGGTCGTGCACGCTCTGACCAAGCCGTTCCAGGTCGTCGACCCCTACCTCGGCCCGGTGCGCGACGTCATCAACGTGCTGCGCACCCCGCTGCCGGTCGTCTCCGACCTGTCCGAGCTCGCGGGCGGCGACGAGATCTCGCTGCTCAGCATGCTGAAGAAGATCACCGGCGACCAGCCGGAGGGCAGCAAGAAGCAGACCCTCGAGCTGGTCACCCGGGTCATCGAGTTCACCGACTTCGCGACCAAGCTCTCCGGATCGATCGCGAGCTGGCCGGACAGCAAGTTCGTTCCGCTGGAGAGCATCGCCGGCACCGGCGAGCTGCTCAGCCTCGCGCCGAGCGACGTCGAGCTCGCCTCGTCGTGCAAGGAGACCATCCGCACGGCGCCGAAGCTCCCCGCCAACGGCGCACCGACGACGCACCAGCCGACGAAGAAGACCCAGCCCTGCCCGGACGAGGACGCCGAGGAGCAGAAGCAGCCCGGCGCCAAGGACCAGTCCACCGCCGAGACGCGCAAGGGCAAGCGGGCCACGCTCAAGGACAGCGTCGCCACCACCACCAAGAGCATCGTCGGCCAGGCCCCGGGCTTCTCGATCCCGTTCCTGTCCGACCCCAACCAGATCCTCGACCTGGTCACGGGACAGGGGGAGGCGACGTACTTCCGGATCGACTTCGGGTCCCTGGTCGCGGGCGTGTCCTACAACCAGTCCTTCGGCCCGATCATGGCCGGACCGATCCCGATCAAGCCGTTCGTCGGTGGGTCCATCTCCGTCGAGGGCCGGCTCGCCGTCGGCTTCGACTCGCTGCCCCAGACGCTGGCCGTGCAGAACCTCAACCACCCCGGCAACGTCGACGCGCTGGAGAAGGCGTTCCAGAACAGCAACGGCAACGACATCATCACCAAGGGCTTCTACCTCGACGACCTCGACGACGACGGGATCGACGTACCCGAGGTCAAGCTGGTCACCACGCTGGAGGCCGGGGCGGGTGTCAGCATCGGCATCGTGACCGCCGGGCTCAAGGGCGGTGTCACGCTGACCATCGGGCTCGACCTCAACGACCCCAACGGTGACGGCAAGCTGCGCACCGCGGAGATCTCCGACTACTTCAAGGGCAGCATCTCCTGCGTGTTCACCGCGCACGCCGACATCTCCGCGTTCATCGCGGTGTTCGTCGAGATCGACCTGCTGCTGACCACCGAGAGCTGGGAGTACAACCTCCTCGAGCTCGGCCCCTACACGATCTTCGACACCTCCGGCGCCTGCCCGCCCGAGGACCCCGAGCTGGTGCACTGGGTCGGTGAGTCCGGCGGAGTGCCGGCCCACCTGGAGCTCACCTCGGGACCGGACTGGACCACGCGCAAGCAACCCTCCGGCGACCTGTCCGACCACTACGAGGTGCGGCAGTTCGACACCGGTGGCGGCGCGTCCGGAGGCGGTACGACGACCTACGAGGTCACGGCCTACAACCGGGTGCAGCGCGTCAGCGTGACGAAGTCCGGGGGCAGCTATGCCCTGACGATCTTCAAGCCCGGCCTGGCGCTGTCCACCGACGTGGAGTCGACTGCCACCAGCACCTCCCCGGTGGCCTTCCGTGCAGACGGCGGCGAGCAGGACGACATCCTCAAGTTCCTGACCGGTGAGACCTTCGACGACGCAGGCAAGCTGGTGTCCAGCCCGTTCACCGCCCCGGTGACCGTGTCGGGCGGCTCCGGCGACGACGTGCTCGCCACGGGTGCCGGCGACGACGTCGTCAACGGCGACGGAGGCAACGACTCGATCGACACCGGCCTCGGCAACGACCTCGTGCACGGCGGCGACGGGGTCGACGTGGTCAGCGCCGGTGCGGGCAACGACGACGTCTACGGCGACGCGAACGGCGACCGGCTCTCCGGCGGCCCGGGCGCGGACCGGGTCAACGGCGGCGCCGGCAACGACTCGGTCGTGGGTGGTCCGGGACGTGACGTCCGTGCGGTCCTGCCGGTGAACGTGACGGCCCCGGCCGACAGCACCGACACCACGCCGTCGAACCTGCTGCGACCGCAGATCCTGGCCGGCTTCGACAGCGGCGACGTGCTCATCGGTGGCGACGGCAGCGACAGCGTCGACGGCGGTGACGGGTCCGACGTGGTCGTCGGCGGCAGCGCGCCGTCCCTGGCCACGGCGTCCCTGGACTCGGTCATCGACCCCGACGGCAGCCGGACCGTGAACGCGCTGTTCACGTCCGCCACCAACCCGGTGGACTGGAGCGTCAGCAAGGTCCCGACCGCGGTGACCCCGAGGCCGGAGACCCTGGACACGCTGTGCACCTCCGGTACGAGCGACACGTCCTCGTCGGGCACCGACTTCGTCACCGGCGGTGGCGAGAACGACGTCGTCATCGGCAGCGACGGCCGCGACGACCTCGACGGCGGCGCCGGCCGCGACGAGCTCTGCGGCCGCAACGGCGACGACCACCTCGCCGGTGACGGCGCGGCGACCCCGAGCGTCAACCCTGCCGACGACAGCGACGTGATGCGGGGCGGCCTCGGCGACGACCGCATCGAGGCGGGACCGGGCAACGACGTCGCCTTCGGTGACGACGTCAACCTCTACCGCAACGGCGCCCGCGTGCTCGACGGCAGCCTCGGCTCCGACAGCGCCGGCGCCGGCAAGGACTACCTCGACGGCGGCGACGGCCACGACGTCCTGAGTGGCGGGGCCGGGTCCGACCAGGTCCTCGGCGGCGCGGGCGACGACGTGACCTCGGGCGAGGGCACCGACACCGCGGCCACGGGCAGCGACGGCGGCAGTGTCGCCGACCGGCTGGTGGACTGCAACGCCAGCACCCGGGTGGTGGGCGGCTACGTCGACATCAACAGCGACCTGGCCGCAGGACCGGACGCGCCCACGGGCGTCGCCCGCGACGACGGCCGGATCGCCGGTCTCGCGGTCGACAACGGCGTGGTGGACGGCCCGGGCTCGAGCAGCCCGCTGACCGGCCTGGTCGCCGGCGACACCGTGGTCATCAACGGCTTGGTCGACGTCAACCACGACGGCAAGGTCGACAAGCACGACACCGGCTCGATCCCGCTGGCCTCCATGGCGAAGGTCAACGGCACGACCAACGCCAACGGCGACTGCATCCTGGCCGGCGACGGCTCGGACCAGCTCCGGGGCGGCAAGGGCTCGGACTTCCTCGGTGGGGGTGACGGCACCGACCTCGCGGACGGTGGCGACGGCTACGACCTCGAGCTCGGCGACGCCGGGACCGACGTGCTGCTCGGCGGCGCCCAGGACGACGTCCTGGTCGGTGGCGACGGCGACGACGAGATGCTCGGCCAGGCCGGCGACGACCGGCTGCGCGGCAACGAGGGCACCGACGTGCTCGTCGGCGGCTCGGAGACCTCGGGCGCGACCGACGGGCAGGACGTGCTGCTCGGCGGCCGCGGCGACGACGCGCTGGTGGCCGAGAACGGCCGGGTGGTCTCCTCCACGGTCTACGACCAGGTCAAGGACGCTCCCTGGAAGGGCGCTACTGGTGTTCCTGCCAGCGCGCTCCAGGGTCCGTCGTCGACCGACCGCTTCGCCGACGCGGCCACGGTCTGCGGCAGCACCGACAGCCCGACGCCGTCGGTCTGGGTGACGCTTCTCAAGGGCAAGGCCGACGAGGTCCGCACGCCCGTGCCGTCGCCCGGCACCGACCAGGCCTACTACGACGAGCTGTACGGCGGCTACGGCTGTGACTGGGTGTTCGGCTCCGCCGGCGACGACCTGGTCCGCGGCGGCCAGGACGACGACGTGGTCGAGGGTGGCCCCGGCACGGACACCGCCTACGGCGACCACGGCAACGACGTGGTCATCGGCGGCAGCTCCGAGGACCGCGGCAGCGACGTCAACATCACCACGACCCGCAGCGGCGCCGGCCAGTCCGATGGCAACGACACGATCTACGGCGACGGCGGGCCTGACGGCGAGGTCGGCGACGACCTGATCGCCGGCGACGACGCGACGCCGGTGCGCGGCATCCTCGGCTCCGGCCGGGCCGGACAGGTCCTGCCGGCGACGGCTCCCAGCCGGTGGAACCTCACCCTGTGGGACGTGCCGATGCCCGGCAGCAACCCGGCGGCGGGTCCCTCCGGCGACGACACCATCTTCGGTGGCGACACCGGCGGAGGCACCGGTCTGAGCACCACCACGACCAGCTCGACCGGCGACCTGGACCGGATCTACGGCCAGTCCGGCAATGACACCGTCAACGCCGGCAGCGGCACCGACTACGTCGAGGGCAACGCCGGCAACGACGTGCTCGCGGGCGGCGCCGGTGACGACGTCCTGGTCGGTGGCAGCACCGGGGCGGACGGCAGCACCGGGCCCCAGGACGGCGCCGACCAGGTCTACGGCGACGCGTCGCCCGAGCGCTCCGTCGGCAGCGACCTGATCGCCGGCGACAACGCGACCGCCTCCCGCCGTACCAACGGGACCTGGTGGGTCCAGCTGGCACCGACGTCCGACACCACGTCGGCCGGCGACAGCCTGTTCGGCAGCGACCTGATGGCCTCGAGCGGGAACACCGGCAACGTCGACACCGACCGGATCTTCGGCCAGGGCGGCAACGACGGCGTCTCGGCGGGCACCGGCGACGACTACGTCGAGGGCAACCAGGGTGCGGACACGGTGTCGGCCGGCACGGGCAACGACGACGTGGTCGGCGGCTCCTCGAGCGCGGCCGGCCAGCCGCTGGGCAGCGCCAGCACCACCGGCACGCGCCTCGACAAGGCCGTCGACGACTGGGACACCAGCGCGGCGGGGGTCGCGGACGGCATCGACACCGTCCACGGCGACGGCGGCGACGACGTGGTCCTGGGCGACAACGGCCGGATCACCCGGCCCGCGGCACCTGCCGGCGCCTGGGGCACCTACCGCGACGTCGCCATGGCGGACAAGGTCGCGACGAACGTGGCCGGCTCGGACAAGCTCTACGGCGACGACGGCGACGACGTCCTCTACGGCCAGCTCGACGGGGGTACCGCGACCGCGCTCGGCAGCGGCGACTACCTGTCCGGCGGTGCCGGCAACGACAGCCTGCTCGGCGACCTCGGGGTGGTCACCCCGACCACGGCCGACAAGCTCGGCAAGCCGACGACGCTGACCAGCAACAGCGGGACGATCACCGAGGCGGTCTACCCGGCCGGCTCGGTGGTGCCGGTCACCTCGGTGCCGACGACGATGGCCGGGCTCGGGGGCGCCGACACCCTGGTCGGCGACGCCGGCAGCGACAGCCTGCGGGGCGGGGCGGGCAACGACCTGGCCCAGGGCGGCGACGGCGACGATGCGGTGCTCGGCGGCCTGGGCGACGACGCCCTGTGGGGCGGGCTCGGCCACGACCGGATCTTCGGCGGCTACGGCGACGACGACATCGACCTGAAGCAGCGGGCCGGTTACCCGTCCGCCTACTGGGACGTCGCGGGGGTCAGCACCAAGGAGGACACCGACAACAAGGTGTCGACGACCAACGGCGCCGACATCGTCTACGGCGGCTGGGGTGTGGACGAGATGCAGGCCGACCAGGGTGGCGCCGGACGCCAGCCAGGCTCGGACCAGCTGATCGACTGGGTGGGCAACCACAACCTCTACTACGTCTGCGACGGGCCCTACGGCGCCGGCCGGGTGCTGCGCAACAGCAGCCCCGACACCGAGGGCCTGCTCGGCGCGCTGATCACCGCGCTCGGCGACACCGATGTCGCCACCAGCGGCAGCGGTGGGTTCTCGGACCTCGGTCTCGTGGCCAACAAGGACAACAACGACAACAGCAAGCCGGCACCGGGCGCGCCGGGCAACTTCACCTGCGAGGGACCCGGCTGAGCCCGGACTTGGTGAAGATCACGCCCGAAACGGCCCCGGTGTGGCGCACGTGACGCGCTGAGGGCACGGAGGAGGTCGCGGGGGTTCCTACCCTGGAGGAGTGACCTCCTCCGTGCTCGACGCCCCCGCCCTGACCGACGACCAGGCAGACGCCGGGCTGCCCGTCACCGTGTCGATCGTCCGGCACGTGGCACCCGGTCACGAGGACCAGATGCGGGCCTGGGTCCGCGCGGGTACGGCGCTCGCCGAAGGCTTCGACGGCTTCCTGGGCACCGGCTGGGTGCGCCCCAACGCCGACTCGGACGAGTGGCACATGCTCTACCGCTTCGACGGCACCGCCTCGCTCGCCGCGTGGGAGGCCTCGGCCGAGCGTGCCTGGTGGCTGGCCTCGGCCCAGGGCCTCGTGGGTGAGTCGATCCGGGAACGCCGTACCGGCATCGAGGGGTGGTTCGACGACCCGTCCGGCCACGACGTGCAGGACCTGCGCACGCCCGTCGCGCCGGCCCGCTGGAAGCAGGCCGTGATGATCTGGGTGGCGTTCTTCCCGCTGAGCCTGGCGATGAGCTTCCTGCTCGCGAGTGTGGCGCCGGCGCTGCCGATCGTCCCGCGGGTGCTGCTGACCACGCTGGTGATGACCCCGCTGATGACCTACGTGGTGCTGCCGCAGCTGACCCGCCGCCTGGACCGCTGGCTGCACGCGTAGGAGCCCGTCACGGGCGCCGGGCGGTCACCAGCCACATCGCGGAGTCGAGCTCGACCCCGCGCGGGGTGAGGTGGTCGCGCATCACCGCACGCAGGTTGGACAGCGCACGCTCGCGGGTGGCGGCCTCGACGATCCAGCCGAACTGCCCGAGCACGAAGTCGTAGCCCGCCTCGGCGGTCTCCCCGAAGCACATCGGCGCGCGCACGTCCTCCAGCGCCACGTCCTCGAACCCGGCGGCACCGAGCACGGCACGCACCCGGTCGGGGTCGCCGAGGGTGAAGGGTCCCGGGGCGTCGGGCGGGGGAGCGGGCAGGTCGCGTCCGGCGGCCAGGGCGCCCCGCAGCGTCGGGAGCCACGGGTTCGCCGTCACGGGCTGCCAGACCGCGAGCGCCAGCCGTCCGTCCGGGGCGAGGGCGTGGGCGACGTTGGTGAACGCCGCCACCAGGTCGGCGAAGAACATGCACCCGGTGCGGCTCAGCGCGAGGTCGAAGCCCGCCTCCTCGAAGGGGTGCACCTGCGCGTCCGCCTGCTCGAACCTCACGTTCGTCAGGGCACCGGCACGGGTCCGGGCGACCTCGAGCAGGGGAGCGGACAGGTCGACGCCCAGGGCGCTGCCGTCGGTCGCCGCGCGTGCGGCCTCGATCGTGGTCTGCCCGGCCCCGCAGCCGAGGTCGAGCACCCGGTCGGCCGGCCGGACCGCGGCCCGCTCCATCAGCGCCCGGTGGTAGGACGCGACGCCGCGGTCGAAGGAGTCCGCGTGCTCCGCCCAGAAGCGCCCTTCGTCGCCGTCCCAGGCCCGGGCCTGCTCGCGGTTGCCCTCCGCCGCCCGATCCGCTTCTGGGCTCACTGCCTGTGCCCCCCGCCGCCGTGTCGTCGTCATCGCGGTCGCCTTCTCTCCGTCGGGCTATAGTCCCCTTGGGACTAAAATCAGGTCTACGCCGGAGGAGTGACCGTGTCAAGAGCCCCCCGCCTGACCACCACGTCGTTCGCCTTGCTCGGTCTGCTCGCCGTACGGCCGTGGAGCACCTACGAGCTGACCCGGCAGACCGACCGCAGCCTGGGCCGGTTCTGGCCCCGCGCGCAGAGCAAGCTCTACGAGGAGCCGAAGAAGCTCGTCGCGCACGGCCTGGCCACCGCGCGGGAGGACCAGGTCGGGGAGCGGCCGAGGACGATCTACGAGATCACCGATGCCGGTCGCCGCGAGCTCGCCGCCTGGCTGGACGAGCCGCCTGCCGGTCCGGTGCTGGAGTCCGAGCCGCTGCTGCGGGTGTTCCTCGCCGACCAGGGCAGCAAGCAGGCGACCCTCGCCAGCCTGGCCGCGGCACGGGAGTGGGCGGTCGAGCGCAACGTGGGCAACCTCGAGGCGGGCACCGCCTACGCGCAGGGCGGGGGCGCGTTCCCGCAGCGGGCGGCTCAGACCCTGCTGGTGGGCGCCTTCCTCACCGACTACTACCGGCTCGTCGCCGAGTGGGCCGACTGGGCGACCGCGCAGGTGGAGCAGTGGCCGGCGGACCCGGCCCAGGCGGTGCCGGACCGCACCGAGCAGCAGGCCGTACTGGCCCGGGCGCAGTGGAGCGCGCGTCCACCGGCCGGGTGATCGCGCGATGTCGGTGCCGGGCTCTACGCTGACCCCAGCGACAGTCCTACGGGGGGAACCATGGACCAGACCGGCATCACCACCACGCGTCCGAGCGCGACGAGCGACACCCTGCCGAGCCGGATGCCGGCCCAGGGACGACGACGGGTCTCCGACGGGCTCGACCTGATCGCGGCGATCGGCCTGGTGGCGCGGCACCAGCGCGTCGAGGGCGTGGCCGCCGACCTCGAGGCCGAGTGCCCCGACGTGCTCTTCCTGCACCACCGCGAGCTCGGGCGCACCGGGCGCGGCACGGTGGAGTGCCTCGCCGTGACCAGCGCCGGCGTGCAGGTGCTCGCCTTCGCCCGTCCCGACACCGGCGAGGGCGCCCAGGTCCGGTCGGAGCGGCGCGCCGCGGACCACGTCCTCACCGAGCGGGTGGCGCTGCTCGACAGTCGGCTCGACCGGCAGGTGCTGGCCACCACGACGGCGCTGGGTGCTGTCGCGATCCCGGTGCACGGGCTGATCTGCGTCGGCGACAGGGCTCCGGTGCCGAGCCTGCGCACGTCCTACCCCGTCCTGGACCTCGGCGCCGTGGTCACCCGGCTGCAGGCCCCCGGTCCGTTCGGGCCGGAGACCCGCGCCCGCGCCCACGCCGCGCTCGCTGTCGGGATGCCCCCGGCCTGATCAGGTCCCGTCGGCGGCCCGGCATAGGGTCACCGTGTGGTGGACCTGTCCCTGGCGCTCGAGGACGACGAGCTGCGTCGTCGGTTCGGCTCGGCGACCCTCGAGCGGGCGCGTGACTACGTGCTGCGCGGCATGGTCCTCGACGTGCGCCACGACCTGGACCTCGACGGTGACCTCGCCGTGGAGGGCACGGTGGCCGGCTCCACCGACGCGCCCTACGCAGTCGCGGTCAGCGTCGGGCACGAGGGCGACGGGCTCTGGGTGCGGGGCCGCTGCAGCTGCCCGGTCCGCGACGGCTGCAAGCACACGCTGGCGCTGCTGCTGACGGTGCGCGCCGAGCAGGAACGCGCGTCGCGAGCCGCCGGTTTCGACGGCGCCCGGCGCTGGGAACGCCGGCTCAGCTCGCTCCTCGACGAGCTCGACGCGGCCGACGACCCAGCCGGCACCGCGACCGTCCCGCTCGCGCTCCAGGTCGAGCTGCACCAGAGCGTCACCCCCGGGCACCGGGCCTGGCAGTCGGGCGGCCAGCGACCGGCCCGCGGGACCGTCCGGATCCGTCCGTTGCAGCGTGGCGCCCGCCACAACTGGGTCCGCACCGGGGTCGGCTGGCTGGAGATCGCCTCGCTCGCCGGCCACCGGTCGCGCGCCTGGGACCCCGACCAGGTGACCGCCCTGGGCGAGCTGCTCGCGGGCTACCGGGCCGCGACCCGCGCCGGCTACTTCGGCTCCGAGAGCCACCTGCCGCTCGGCTCGTTCGGCCCGTCTCTGTGGCGGCTGCTCGAGCGGCTCGACCAGGTGGGCGTCCCGCTCGTGCCCGGCGCCGGTCTGGTGGACGTGTCGGTGAGTCCTGAGCCGGTGCCGCTGCGACTCGACGTCAACGGAGGCGACACCGCGCTGCACCTGGCACTGGGTGTCGAGGTGGCGGGGGAGGACTACCGGCCCGGCGAGATCGACGTGCTCGGCGACGCCGGCCACGGCGTGGCGCTGTGGTCGCCTGCGGCCTCCGGCGACGGCTGGGCGCTCACGCTCGCGCCGCTGACCCGACCGGTGGGGCCCGAGATCCGCCGGCTGCTGGCGGACCCCGAGGGCTTCGAGGTCCCGGTCGCGGACCGCGACGACCTCGTCGGCGACTACCTGCCGCGGCTGTCGCGGCACGTGCCGGTGGTCTCCTCCGACGGGTCCGTGGTGCTGCCGGAGCCGGCGACGCCGCGCCTGGTGCTGACGGTCACCTGGGTGGCCGTCGACGAGGTCCGGATCGCCTGGACCTGGCGCTACGCAGTCTCGGGCACCGACCGTGTCTACAAGCTGGGCGAGTCCCGGGGTCTGCGCGGCCTGCGCCGTCCCGAGCTCGAGCACCAGCTCCTCGACGGTCTCGAGCTCGACGACGAGGCCACCTACCACCTGTGCGACCGGCACCGCCGGGTGCACGGGCTGGTCCCCGAGAAGACCTTCGAGCACGCACTGGCGGTCGCGTTCGCCACCGACGTGCTCCCGGTGCTCGCCGGCCAGGTGGAGGTGGAGGAGATCGGCGACCGGCCGGACTACCGTGAGGCCACCTCGGCGCCAGTGGTGCACTTCAGCTCCCGCGAGCCCGCCCCGGACGACGCCGACGAGGGCCGCACCGACTGGCTCGACCTCGAGGTCGTGATCAGCGTCGACGGCCAGTTCATCGCGCTCGCCCACCTGCTCGAGGCGCTCACCCGCGGGCACCCGCGCGTGGTGCTGCGCAGCGGCCTGCACATCGCGGTCGACCTTCCCGAGTTCGCCCACCTGGCCCGGCTGGTGCAGGCCGCCGGGGAGATCCACGACCAGCCCGACGAGAGCGTCCGGGTCTCCCACCACGACCTCGGCCTCTGGGACGAGCTCGCCGAGGTCGGCATCGTCGACGCCCAGGCCCAGGAGTGGGTGCAACGGGCGCGGGCGCTGCGCGACGCCGACGCACTGCCCGAGGTCGCCACCCCCGCCGGCCTGACCGCCGAGCTCCGCTCCTACCAGCGCGACGGCTTCCGCTGGCTCGCGACCCTGTGGCAGGCCGGGCTCGGCGGCATCCTGGCCGACGACATGGGCCTGGGCAAGACCGTGCAGACCCTGGCGCTGGTGGCGCACGCCCGCGCGCACGGCGCGGGACCCTTCCTTGTCGTCGCGCCCACCTCGGTGGTCTCGATGTGGGCGCACGAGGCCGCCACCTTCACCCCGGGGCTCGTGGTGCGCACCGTCGCGGAGTCCCAGGCCCGCCGGGGCACCAGCCTCCGCGAGCTCGCCGCCGGCGCGGACATCGTGGTCACCTCCTACACGCTCTACCGGCTGGAGGTCACCGACTACGTCCAGGAGAGCTGGGGCGGACTCGTCCTCGACGAGGCGCAGACCGTCAAGAACCACCAGGGCAAGACCTACCAGGCGGTCCGTCGGCTCGACGTGTCGTTCCGGCTGGCGCTGACCGGCACCCCCCTGGAGAACCGGCTGATGGAGCTGTGGTCGCTGCTGTCGATCGTCGCCCCCGGCCTCTACCCGTGGCCCCAGCGCTTCACCGAGACGGTGGCCAACCCGGTCGAGCGGCTCGGCGACACTGCCGTGCTCGACGCGTTCCGGCGCCGGATCAGGCCGTTCCTGCTGCGCCGTACCAAGGACCTCGTGGCCGCCGACCTGCCCGCGAAGCAGGAGCAGGTGCTCGAGGTCGAGCTCACCCCGAAGCACCGCACCGTCTACGAGACCCACCTGCAGCGCGAGCGGCAGACGGTGCTCGGCCTGGTCGAGGAGGACTTCGCCAAGCACCGCATCACGATCTTCCGGTCGCTGACCCGGCTGCGGCAGCTGAGTCTCGACGCGGCGCTGGTCGACGAGAAGTACGACGACCTCGGCTCCGCCAAGACCGACGTGCTCGTGGACCACCTCACCGAGTTGGTCGCCGAGGGCCACCGGGCGCTGGTGTTCAGCCAGTTCACGTCGTTCCTGGGCCGGGTCCGGGCCCGGCTCGACCGCGAGGGCATCACGTCGGCCTACCTCGACGGCAGCACCCGTCGCCGCGGCGAGGTCGTCGACGGCTTCAAGCAGGGCGACGCGCCGGTGTTCCTGATCAGCCTCAAGGCCGGCGGCGTCGGGCTGACCCTGACCGAGGCCGACTACGTCTTCGTGCTCGACCCGTGGTGGAACCCCGCCGTCGAGGCGCAGGCCGTCGACCGCACGCACCGGATCGGCCAGCACAAGCCGGTCAACGTCTACCGGCTGGTCGCCACCGGCACGGTCGAGGAGAAGGTGATGGCCCTCAAGGCCCGCAAGGCCGCGCTGTTCTCCCGGGTGGTCGACGGCGACGGCGCCATGGCCACCGGTCTCGACGCCGACGACGTGCGCGCACTCTTCGCCGACTGATTCGTCTGCGACCTAGGCGGGAAGTCACGCGGGGCGGTCGCAGACGATTCGGGGGAATACTGGCGGGGTGCACCGACGACCCGGGGGACGAGCGCGGCGCCGCCGCCGACTACCGGCGGCGGCCGCCGTCGCGCTGGCGGCGGTGATCCTCGGCTGCGCCGCGGGCTGCGACGCGGGCCCGGCGATCCCGGCGGGTCGTGTCGTGCGGGCCCCGACGGTCAGCCACAGCGCGGGTGCGCCCGCTGCTCCGGGGCCGTGGCGGGTGGTGGCGCTCGGTGACTCGGTCACGTCCGGCGGACCGTGCGGGTGCACGCCGTTCCCGCAGCTCTACGCCGAGGACCTGGCGCGGGTGCGCGGTGCCCGGGTGAGCGTGCGGAACCTGGGGTCGGGCGGCCTGGACTCGGGCGGACTGCTGACCGCGTTGCAGGACGGCGGGTCGGGAGCCGCGCGGGCGGTGGCCGGCGCCGACATCGTGCTCCTCACGATCGGCGCCAACGACTTCACCGACCGGCACGGCGACGTCACCGCGGGCACCTGCCTGACGGGGGCCGGGAACGACTGCGTGAGCGACGACCTGGCCTCGATGCGACAGAACGTCACCGCGGTCCTGGCCACCGTCCACCGGCTGCGGGCCGGTCGTCCGACCGCGGTGCTGGTGACCGGCTACTGGAACGTCTTCGAGGACGGAGCGGTGGCGCGGGAGAGCTTCTCCGACCTGGGGGTGCGGGCCACCCAGCGGCTCACCCGGATGGTCAACGCGAGCCTGCGCTCGGTGGCACGGGGGGCCGGGACGACCTACGTCGACCTGTTCGCGCCGTTCAACGGCCCCGCCGGTGGCGGCGACCCGACCCGGCTGCTGTTCAGCGACGGCGACCACCCCAACCAGGCCGGGCAGCGGCTGATCGCCGCGCGGCTGGTCGCGGCCGGGCTGCCCGGCCTCACCCGCGGCTGACCCGGGGGGAGCCCGGTCACCCGGCCGCGGGCAGCCGCTGCGAGAGCCAGGTCAGCACGCGGGGCACCTCGGGAATCCAGGTGGTCAGGTTGTGACCGCCGTGCGGCACCACGATCGTGCTGACCTGGGTCGGCGTGCGTGCCGACGCCACGAACCGCAAGGAGTTCGCCATCCCGTAGCGCCCACCCTCGTCGCGGGAGGTGGTGACCAGCAGGGAGACCGGTGGGGCGGGCAGGTGCCCCATCCGCCACTGCGGGCTGTTCAGGTCGCGCAGTGCCTGCGACCCGCCCCACAGGCTGCCGGTGGCGGTGTCGCTCAGGGCCGTGAAGTAGCCCGACATGCTCACCGCGGCCCGGAACAGGTAGGGGTAGGTCATCGCGATCTTGGCGGCGCAGTAGCCGCCCGTGGAGTCGCCCACGACACCCCAGCCGGTCGGCTGGACGCGGTAGGTGTGCGCGACCTCCCACGGCAGGTCCTGCGCCAGGTAGGTCTCCACCTGCGGCCCACCCGGGATGTCGGTGCACTCGGTGTCGCGGCTGAAGCCGAGGTCAGAGCGGAGCATCACCAGCACCATCGGCCGTGCGTGGTGGTGGTGAAGCTGCTGGAGCAGCGCCTGCGGGTAGCGCAGCTTCAGCACCGGCTGCAGGCTGGTCGCAGGGAAACCGGTGAGCACCTCCGCGACCGGGAAGCGCGCACCGGCGTAGGCCGGCTGGAAGTACTCCGGCGGCAGGTAGACGTGCGTCTCGGCGCTCAGCTGCGAGGTCGGCCCCTGCACGTAGACGGTCTCGAGGCGGCCGCGGGTGCGCCACTCGGCGGGACGGGAGAAGCCCGGGTCGGGCACCACCCGTACGGCGCCCGGCGCAGGCCCGTCCACCGCCGGCCGGGCCATCCCGGTCACCACCACGGGCCCGTCGGACTGCACGCCCGTGACCATCGCGGTCACGCCGCGCAGCAGCCCGGTCCACGAGCCGTAGAAGTAGCCGTAGTCGTTGGCCGCGGCCGCCACCAGGGTGACCGCGGCGAGCTGGCCGGCGAGCAGCAGCGCGACCCGGCCGCCCCACCGGACCGGCGCCGGCCCGGGCAGCAGCCCCCACACCACGAGTGTGACCACGGGGATCACCACGCTCAGCACCCCGAGGAACAGCAGCAGACCCGCACCGTTGAGCCGCATCGCCCACCTCCTGCTGCCAGGACAGCGCAGCCGACCGTGGGAAAGGGCAAGAGCAGGCCAAGAGTTCGGTGAGATCGCGCGCCGATTCGTCTGCGACCGTCCCGCGTGAGATTCCGCCCAAGTCGCAGACGAATCGGTCAGGCGCCGGTGGCCTTCTCCAGGGCGCCGAGCTCGTCGTCGAGGTGGCCGAGCAGCCGCTGCAGGTGCGGGACGGTGCGGCGGCAGCCGGTCAGCCCGAACCCCAGCCTGCCGTCGTACGACGTGCAGGTGATGTTGAGGGCCATCCCGTGGATCGGGATGGACAGCGGGTACATCCCCTCCAGCATCGCGCCGTTGTAGTAGTGGGTGCTGCGCGGGCCCGGGACGTTGGAGATGACCAGGTTGAACGGTGGCCGGGCGATGCCGTTGAGCCGCAGCATCGGGGTGAGGATCGCGGGCGCCATGCCGACCGCGCTCATCGCCAGGATCTGCATCGGCGTCATCGAGGCGAGTGCCTGCTTGCCCGCCAGCATCGAGGAGTGGATCGCCGCGAGCCGGTCGGCCGGGTCCGGCAGGTGCGTGCCCATCTTGACCATGACCGCGCCGACCGCGTTGCCGCCGGAGGTCGAGGCGCTCTGCGCCTGGCCGGCCTTGAGGCCGACCGGCACCATCGCGACCAGGGGAGTGTCGGGCAGCTCGCCGAGCTCGTCGAGGTAGGTCCGGAGTGCACCCGCGCACATGGCGAGCACGACGTCGTTGATGGTGGCGCCGCTGGCCTTGCCGATCGCCCGCATCCGCTCCACCGGCCACTGCTGGGCGGCGAAGCGGCGCGAGCCGGTGATCTTGGTGTTCAAGATGGTGCGGGGTGCGTAGAGCGAGACCGCCGAGGTCTCGTTGCGGACCCCGCGCGCCAGGGTGCGGACCAGTGCGGCGGGCAGGCCGGCCGCGTCGGCGGTGATGCCGAGTGCGGTGCGGAAGGCGCTGATCGGCAGGTCCGCGAGCCCCGCGTCTGTCTCGGAGCGCGCATGCTCGGCACGGACGGCCTCGGGACCGGCGGCCCACGGCGGCAGCATGTCGCGCTGCTCGGGGTCGGTGGAGAGCACGCTGCGCAGCAGCCGCATCGAGGAGACGCCGTCGACGAGCGCGTGGTGGACCTTGGTGTAGACCGCGATCCGGCCGTCGCGCAGCCCCTCGATCACGTGCGCCTCCCACAGCGGCCGCTCCAGCGCGAGCCGGGTGCCGTGCAGCCGCGAGCACAGCTCGAGCAGCTCGCGCACGCGTCCCGGCTTGGGCAGCGCGCTGTGCCGGACGTGGTACTCCACGTCGAGGTCGCCGTCCTCGGTCCAGGTCCACTGCCCACCGGTCGTCACCGACCGGTGCGGCCGCTTCGCGAACAGCGGGGCCACCTGGGGGACGTCGAGCATCTGGCGGTACATCTGGGCGCCGTAGTCGCGCCCGGCACCCTCCGGCTTCTTGAACAGCTGGAGTCCACCCACGTGCATCGGCTGGTTGCGGTTCTCCGCCAGCAGGAAGGCCGCCGACGTCGGGTCCATCGCAGTGACCATGCTTCCCCCTCGGGTCGTTCGGTCGATCCTCCCCGTAACGCCGCAGGGGGAAACCGGTTACGGGGTGCTGGACGGGGGTGGCCGCTCAGCGGAGACGGACCACGCTCATCCCGGCCGAGGTCGGCGGTCCGTCCAGGGCGGCCAGCGCCGCCGGCGCCTCCTCGAGCGGCAGCACCCGGCCGACCAGCAGGTCCGGCCGCAGCCGTCCGTCGGCGACCATCGCCAGCATCTGCGGGTAGTCCCGGGCCGGCATCCCGTGCGACCCGTGCAGCGACAGCTCGAGCGCGACCACCCGGTCCATCGGAAGCGGCGGCGTGGCCTGCTCGCCGAGCAGCAGCCCGACCTGCACGTGCCGGCCCCGTGGACGCAGGCACTCCACCGACGCCCGTGCGGTCGCAGGGGAGCCGAGGGCGTCCAGGGAGACGTGAGCGCCACCCCCGGTCTCCCGGAGTACGGCGGCCACCGGGTCCTCCGCAGCGGGGTCGACGAGCACCTGCGCGCCGAGCTCCCCCGCGCGAGCACGTGCGGCCGGGCTCGGGTCGACGGCGACGACCCGAGCGCCGAGGGCGACCGCCACCATCACCGCGGACAGGCCGACCCCGCCGCAGCCGTGAACGGCGACCCGGGCCCCGGGGCCGACCCGGCCGTGCGCGGTCAGGGCCCGGAACGCGGTGGCGAACCGGCAGCCGAGCGAGGCCGCGGCGACCATGTCGACGCCGTCGGGCAGCCGCACCAGGTTGGTGTCCGCGGCGTGCAGTGCGACCAGGTCCGCGAACGACCCGGGGCCGGTGAAGCCCGGCTGGGTCTGGTCGGGGCACACCTGCGCGTCCCCGGCGGCGCACCAGGCGCAGCGGCCGCAGCCGCACACGAACGGCACGGTGACCCGGTCGCCGACGGCGAAGTCGCGCACCTCGGGCCCGGTCGCCGCGACCGTGCCGGCCAGCTCGTGTCCCGGGACGTGGGGGAGCGGCACCGGGTCGTGGCCGCGCCAGGCGTGCCAGTCGGAACGGCAGACCCCGGTCGCCTCCACCCGGACCAGCACCCCGTCCGCCGGGCACACCGGCTCCGGGACCGTGGTGAGGCGGAGCGGGCCGCCGTACTCCTCGAAGACGACCGCGCGCATGCTCACCCGGGCCAGTGTGCCCCGTCCGCCGCCGCCGAGCGTGCCCGGGCGTGTCGTCCGCCGGTTCTCCTTCAGCCGTGGTGCTGGTGTGCCGATAGAGGCACACGGGACAGACCGCACGTGCCAGGCCGCGGCTGTCGCCCCGCAGGGGGAGCGGTTCGGGTGGGTGCAGCGGCACCCGGAACCAGCCGTTCCGTCCCTCGCACCCGCCGGGGAGAGAGCCTCCCCAGGCGCAACCTGGAGGTTCCGACCGTGCGTCGCCGGATCGAACGCTTTCCCCGTTTCCGGCATGCCGGGGGCAGCGGCCCCCTAGGTTCCCTCCCCGGGAGGACGACCATGACCAACGCAACATCGCGGGGCCTGCTGCGCAGGCTCACGACCGTGGTGACAGGGGCGCTCACGCTGGCGCTCGCGGTGCCGGCAGCGGCTCAGGCCTACGAGAGCGGCATCGACGTCTCGAAGTGGCAGCACGTGAACACCTCCGTGGACTGGACGAAGGTCAAGTCGGCCGGTGTCGACTTCGCCTTCATCAAGGCCACCGAGGACACGAGCTACACGAACCCCTACTTCGCCGGGGACTGGGCGGCCACCACCAGGCTCGGCATCTACCGCGGCGCCTACCACTTCGCCCGCCCCCGGGTGGGTACGGCGGCCGCGCAGGCGTCCTACTTCATCAAGGTTGCGGGCAAGGCAGGCTACGCCGGTGACCTGCCGCCGGTGCTCGACCTCGAGTCCAACGGCGGCCTGACCAAGGTCGAGCTGCGTGCCTGGGTGCGCAACTTCCTGGTCAAGGTCGAGGACCTGACCGGCCGGGTGCCGATCATCTACTGCTCGCCGTCGTTCTGGGACAGCAACGTCGCCGACAGCACCTTCGGGCGCTACCCGCTGTGGATCGCGCACTACACGACCGCCGCCCAGCCCCGCCTGCCGATGGGCTGGTCGACCTGGACGTTCTGGCAGAACACCTCCTCCGGGTCGGTGAGCGGGGTGTCCGGCAACGTCGACAAGGACCGCTTCAACGGCACGCTCACCCAGTTGAAGGCGTTCGCGCAGACCGGGGCCACCCCGGCGCCGCCCCCGCCGCCCGCCCCGACGCCCACCCCGACCCCGACGGGTCCGGCGGTGGCCACCACGACCACGATCACGTCCTCGGCACCGTCGGTGCTCGCGGGCCGCTCGGTCACCTTCAACGGCACCGTCGTCAGCGGCAGCCCGGCCAAGCCGGCCGCCGGTGCCACGGTCGCCCTGTCGCGCCGGCTGGCCGGCAGCACCGACTGGGTGCGGCTCACCACGGTGACCGCCGACGCGCTCGGCAACGTCAGCGTCCCGAGCGTGGTCACCCAGCAGGCGTCGTACCGCTTCCGGGTGCTGGCCACCAGCGCCTACCTCGGCTCCTACTCGCCGATCGTCCCCGTCTCGCTGATGGCCCCGACCACGGTGACGGCCACGCCGACCGCGTCCGGTGCCTATGCCGGTCGGACGGTCACCATCGGCGGCACCCTCGCGGCGCTGCCGCCGCAGGACCCGACGTCGACCAGCCCGCTGCCGGGGCGCACCGTCACCCTGGACCGGCTGCTGCCGGGCACGACCACGTGGACCACCCTGACCACCGCCACCACCGGTGACGGCGGCAGCTTCGCGGTGCCCGTCGTGGTCGACCGGACCGCGAGCTACCGGGTCCGGGCCGCCGGCGACACCGCCTACGCCCCGGCGACGTCGAAGACCGTCGCGGTGCAGCTGATCCCGCCTGCCGCGACCCGGGTGTCGCTGGCCGCGACGCCGACCCGGTTCCGCGCCGGCAGCACGGTGGCGTTCCGTGGCCACCTGGTCGCGAGCACCGACGCCGGCACCGTCCCGGTCGGGGGCCGCCGCGTGGTCGTGTGGCGGCACCGCAGCGGCACCACCGGCTGGCAGTTCGTGCGCTCGGTGATCACCGACGCCAGCGGCGGCTGGGCGGTCTCCACGCCGGTGTGGCACGACGTGACCTACCAGGCCCGGTTCACCGGTGGGGTGAGGTACGCAGGGGCGCTGTCCCACGTCGTCACCCTGCACCCGCTCGCCAGGTAACAGCAGCCCAACACCGGTTCCACAGAATCGGACATTTAACACCCGGCATGTCAAGGCGGCCGCGTGGTCCGCCGATCCTCCAGAGGCAACGAGCCTTTGGGAGGAGTTTCGCTGCGATGCGGAATACCACGTCGTCAGACGTGGCGGGACGCGGCTTCCGCCGCGCTCTGCTGCGTCTCGCACCCGCGACCTTCGTCGCTGTCGGTGCCCTTGCCTGCGCGCACCACCTCGCGACCCGCCACGGCGGCGCCGAGGTGGTGGCTGACGCCCCTGTCCACGCTGCTCCGGCCCGGGCCGGCGCCGCGTCGCTGACCGTCGCCCCGCACGCCACCGTGCGCAAGGCCGTCGGCTACGACCCGCGCGTCACGTCCACCGACAGCATGCAGGCGCTCAGTGCCGCGCTGCCGCAGGTGCCGGCCGGCAACGCCACCTTCGACCCGAACGACCCGGCCGCGGGAGGCGAGCTGAAGCGCACCGCGGTGACCGCGGTCCACAACAAGCACCTCTCCGGCCTGCACGTCGACCCGATGCCCACGGGCGTCAGCCTGGCCGCCCCCACCGACACCGCCTCGCTCTACGCCCGCAGCGGCGCGGTCCCACAGACCCCCGCCGAGCTCCAGGCGGCCACCGCTGCCTCCGCAGTGCCGTCCGGCACCCCGAACACCGTGGGCCTGGCCCAGCACGTCGCCCCGTCGTGCAGCGGCACCGGCACCGACGGCAACCGCGTCCAGGCGATGTACGTCCACGAGGCCGGCACGACCGACCGCTACAAGTCGGTGCTCTCGGTGCTGCGCAACGAGGTCGCGAACGTCGACGACGTGTTCGCGGTGTCCTCGCGCAAGACCGGCGGTGACCTGCGGGTGCGCTGGGTGCACGACGCGAGCTGCACCCCGACGATCCTCGACGTGACCGTGCCCGCCGGCAGCACCTCGAACTTCAACACGCAGATGAACGCGATGAGCGCGCTCGGCTACGGCGCCAACAACCGCAAGTACCTGATGTTCACCGACGCCAACGACCTGTGCGGCATCGGCACGCTCTACAGCTCCACCACCGCTTCGCCGACGAGCAACTGGAACAACGGCCTGGCCACCTCCTACGCCCGCATCGACGTGAACTGCTGGTCGACCGCCAACTCGGTGGCCGCCCACGAGCTGACCCACAACCTGGGCGGCGTGCAGCAGGGCGCCCCGCACGCGACGGCGAACAGCCACTGCTACGACGAGAGCGACCTGATGTGCTACGCCGACGGCTCCGGCGTCGCGATGCGGCAGATCTGCGCCTCGTCGCAGGAGGACCTGCTCGACTGCAACAACGACGACTACTTCAACACCCGTCCCGCGTCCGGGTCCTACCTGGCCACCCACTGGAACGTCGCCCGCTCGAGCTTCCTCGAGGCGCCCGTCGCCACGCCGGACCCGGTCGCGCCCGTGGTCACGGTGACGTCGGCCGGCGCCACCCCGCAGACCGGGGACGCCGTACGCCTGACCGCGACGAGCACCGTGCCGGGCTCGACCTGGTCGTGGACCAGCAGCGTCCCGGACTGCAGGTTCGCCGGCGCCGGCACCGCGACCCCCACCCTGACCTGCCCGGCCTCGGTCGCCGGCCTGGTCACGGCGACCGCGACCGCCACCGCCTCGGGCCTGTCGGGTACCGGCAGCACCGCCCTCGTCGTCACCACCGCCGCCGCTCCGACCGCGACTCTGGCCGCGCCGTCGGAGGGCTACGCAGGTCGCGCGTTCGCGGTCTCGGCCTCGCCGACCGGCAAGGCGCCCTACGCCTACGCCTGGTCGGTCACCGGTCCCTGCACCTTCTCCTCGACCACCGCGGCGGCTCCCGCCCTCACGTGTACGGCGACCGGCGACGTCGCGGTCTCCGTGACGGTGACCCAGAACGACGGGCAGAGCGTGACCGCCGACCCGGTGACCGTGCACGTCGTCGACGCGAGCCGGGCCCCGGCCCTGCCGAGCAGCTGGACCTCGGTGGTCCGCAGCGGCCAGAAGTCCACGGTGCTCTCCGCGGCGCTGCGTGACGCCGCGAGCGGTGCCGGCCTGGCCGGTGCCCCGGTGCAGCTGCAGGTGCTGCCGCGCGGCAGCAGCACGTGGACCACGGGCACCGGCACGCTCACCACCGACGCGTCCGGCCGGGTGAGCATCACGCCGTCGGTGACCGGCGCTGCCTACTACCGGCTGGCGTTCCTCGGCGACGCCCAGCACACCGCCAGCGTGAGCCACGCGACCTACCTCAAGCCGGCCACCCGGCTGCGGCTGTCCCGGGTGGGGCGGCACCAGGTCGTCGGCCAGCTGACCACGAGCGCTGGTGCGCCGGTGCGCGCGGCGCGGCTGGTCCTCGAGCGCCGGGTCGCGGGCTCCTCGCACTGGCAGGTCGTCACCAGCCAGCTGACCGGGGCGCACGGCTTCGTGACCGTCCGGGTGGCCCCGAGGCGGGCCACCTACTACAGGTGGACCTTCCACGGCGAGGTGCTGCACCGCAACGCGCTGAGCTCGCGGGTGCTGTTCCGGGGCTGACCGGCAGCACACGTGCCGCAGATGTCACCAGGGAGGGCCACCGCTGCCTCCTCACGCCGCCTGTCGCCGTGACACCGCCGCCGTGGTCACGGAGACTTCCGGCATCCGGCCCTCGGGGGAACGGCCGGTCTCTCCACGACAACGGGGGTCGTCGTGACACCTTTCTTCACCGTCCGTGTGCGTCCGCAGGTGCGGGTGCACGCCGACCCGGCGCGCGGGTGCCGGGTCAGCGGCCTGGCGCGGGTGCCGGTGCCGGTGGCCGCGCCGCCCGCCCCGGCCGCCACCTCGACGGGCGCCAGCCTGGTTGCTCCCACCAGTCTGGTCGCGCTGGGCAGCCTGCACCGGCGGCCGCCGCGCCCGGTCGCCCCGGTGGTGCCTGACTGGGCGCCGGTGCCCGGGCTCGCGGAGCTGGTGCGGGACGCGCGGCGCGAGCAGGTCGACGGGCTGGGCTGGTTCCAGGTGGGACGCCGGGTCCGGGCCGCGGCCCGTGCCCGCGCCGTCGCGACGCAGCGTGCCGCCGTACTCGCCGCGGCGGCCGAGCACCGCCGCAGCGAGGACCGGAGCGGGCTGGCGCGGGCCTACGAACGCCTCGTCGTCAACGACGAGGAGACGGTGCTGGCGACCCTGGCCCGGGTCCTCGGTGAGATGGGCAGCCCCGCGGCGGCCGTGGGCGTCGACCACCGGGAGCTCACCCTGGTCGTCGTGGTGCCGGACGTCTCGGTGCTGCCCGAGGAGTACCCGGTCACCGGTCCCGGCGGAAACCTCGAGGTCCGTCCGGTCACCGCGGGCCTGGCCGGGGAGTGGTACCGCCAGCTCGTCGCGGGGCAGGCGGTGCTGGCCACCCGGCAGGCGTTCGCGGCCTGCCCCGGCCTGGACCTGGCCGCGGTGGTCGTGGTCCGGCAGCCTGCACCCCGCCGGGAGCACGCGGGCGGCCCGGGCGCCGACGTGCTGCTGGCGACCCGGCTCTCCCGGTCCCGGCTGGACCGGCTGCACTGGGCCGCGGTGACCGCCTGGGACGTGGTCGAGACGGCCGGCGACCAGACGCTGGTCGCGGCGGGGGAGGCCGGTGCGCTGGCGCCGCTCGACCTCGGCGACCAGCCGGGACTGGCCGACCTGGCCGCGGCCGTGGAGTTCTGAGATTTCTCAGGTCCGGGCGTTTCGTGCCGTTTGGAACGGGTGCAGGCGGTCAACCCCTGCGGGGAGCCCACCGCCGGACAGGAGCCCCTCATGCGCAACGCGTTGGCCTGGATGATCGAGCAGGCGTGCCGAATCGTCGACGACCGGGTGTGCGAGATCGCCAACCTCACCCACGAGCCCGAGGCCTGAGCACGGGAATCCTCCCGGTTCGCCCGGCGTTGTGCCGGGCATGAGTGAGCTCTTCACGCCCATCACCCTGCGCGGCACCACGATCCGCAACCGCGTCTGGGTCGCCCCCATGTGCCAGTACTCCGCCGTCGACGGCGTGCCGAACGACTGGCACCTGGTCCACCTCGGCTCGTTCGCCCGAGGTGGCGTCGGCCTGGTGCTGACCGAGGCCACCGCCGTCGTGCCCGAGGGCCGGATCAGTCCCGAGGACACCGGGCTGTGGAACGACGAGCAGCAGCAGGCCTGGGCACGCATCGTGGACTTCGTGCACGCCCAGGGCGCCACCGCCGGCATCCAGCTCGCCCACGCCGGCCGCAAGGCCTCGACGTTCTCGCCGTTCGGGGGCGGCCGCGGCTCGGTCGACGAGCAGGACGGCGGCTGGGAGACGGTCGGCCCCTCCGCCGAGGCGTTCCCGGGCTACCGCGCCCCGCGCGAGCTGACGATCGAGGAGATCGAGGGCGTCGTCGCCGCCTTCGCCGCTGCCGCGCGCCGGTCGCTGGCGGCCGGCTTCGACGTGCTCGAGGTGCACGCCGCGCACGGCTACCTGCTGCACGAGTTCCTCTCGCCGCTGTCCAACACCCGCGAGGACGCCTACGGCGGCAGCTTCGAGAACCGGGTCCGGCTGCTGCTCGAGGTCGTGGCGGCGGTCCGCGACGCCGTACCGCAGGAGACGCCGGTGCTGGTCCGGATCTCGGCCACCGACTGGACCGAGGGCGGCTGGGACGACGACCAGTCGGTCCGGCTCGCGGTGCTGCTGAAGGAGGCCGGCGTCGACCTGGTGGACACCTCCACCGGCGGCAACGTGCCCGCGCAGATCCCGCTGGGCCCGGGCTACCAGGTGCGGTTCGCCCGCCGGATCCGCGAGGAGGCCGGGCTCCCCACCGGAGCGGTCGGCCTGATCACCGAGGCCAAGCAGGCCGAGGAGGTGCTCGCCGACGGCTCCGCCGACGTGGTGCTGCTGGCCCGGGCGCTGCTGCGCGACCCGCACTGGGCGCTGCGGGCCGCCCACGAGCTCGGGGAGACGGTCGGGGAGACCGTCACCTGGCCGCCGCAGTACCTGCGCGCCGCACTCGACTGACCTGAGCTGCTGACGCCGCCGGCGCCCCACCCGGGTGCCGGCGGCGTCGCGTCGTCCACCTCTTGGACGCCTATCTATAGTTGCTTACTAGACTAATGATAGGAATGGCCCACGCCGTCGCGGGCGACGGCGTGTCCAGAGAAGAGGTAAGCGATGAGCAGAGCGTTCGACGCTCAGGTGGTCGGGTACGCACCCGGCGCCTACGACCTGTTCCACGTCGGCCACCTGGCGGTGCTGCGACGGGCCAAGGAGCAGTGCGACGTCCTCGTTGCGGGCGTGGTCGCCGACGACGTCCTCGAGCAGACCAAGGGCGCCCGGCCGTTCGTCCCGCTGGCCGAACGGCTCGACATCGTGCGCAGTATCGACGTGGTCGACGCGGTGCACGCCGAGACCACCACGGAGAAGCTCGACGCGTGGCACGACGTCCGCTTCGACGTGCTCTTCAAGGGCGACGACTGGCGTGGCACCGCGAAGGGCCGGCGCCTGGAGGCCGACCTGGCGACCGTGGGTGCGCAGGTCGTCTACTTCCCCTACACGATGCACACCTCGAGCACGATGCTGCGGCGGGCGCTGGTGGCGCGCACCGGCGACCTCCCCGTGACGGCACGTACGGCGGTCGCGACCGGATGAGCGCCGCGACGACAGCCCCCACGTCACACGTCGACGCGCAGGGGCTGCTCCTCCCTGCCGACGCGACCGGTGTCCTCACCGTCTCCCTCGACGGCCAGTACGTCTGGTCCTTCCAGCCCGTCCGCGACGGCGTCGTCCGGGTCGTCGACGGACAGCGGGTGCGCGCGGTCGCGTGGCCGCCGGCGCTGGCACACCTGCTCGACGGCGGCGCGCACGTCCTGGTCGCGGACGCCGACGGGACGCCGTACGTCGACGACGAGGTGCGCTTCAGCGGCGCCGCGCGCCGGGTGCGGGTGGTCGACCAGCACGGCCACCCGCTCGCGGTGAACAAGGTCGGGCACCTGACGCGCACGTTCGCGGCGACCGACCAGGCGACCCGGACCGCGATCCTGAGCGGCACCGCGCGGATCCTGGCGGACCTGCGCGAGCACGGCGGCGTAGAGGCGGTGCTCAACTACGGCTGCCTGCTCGGCGCCGTCCGCGAGGGACGGATGCTCGGCCACGACTGCGACGCCGACCTGACCTACCTGTCCACGAAGACGCACCCGCTCGACGTGACGCTGGAGTCCTACGCTCTCGAGCGCGTGATGGTCGCGCGGGGCTGGACGACGGTGCGGATGTCGGGCGGCGACTTCAAGGTGCTGCTGACCCTGGAGGACAAGCGCGTCGTGCACGTCGACGTCTTCGCCTCCTTCACGGTCGGCGGCACGTTCTACCAGCTGGGCAACCGCTCCGGCACGCTCGACCCGTCCGTTGTCGCTCCCGCCGGAACGCTCGAGCTCGAGGGCGTCGAGCTGCCGGTGCCGCGCGACCCCGAGGCGATGCTGGCGTTCGTCTACGGCCCCGGCTGGAAGGTCCCGGACCCGGCGTTCAAGTTCACCGACCCGCCGGCGGGCGTACGGCGCCTCGACGGCTGGCTGCGCGGCTACCGCGACGACGTCGCGGCCTGGAACGACTACTACCGCAGCCCGCGCAGCCAGCAGGTGCCGCGTACCGGCTCGCAGTTCGCGCACTGGGTGCACGCCCGGCTGCCCGCCGGGGAGGGGATCGTCGACCTGGGCTGCGGCGCCGGGCGGGACGCGCGCTACTTCGCCCTGAACGGTCGCCCGGTGATCGCCTACGACTCCTCGGCGGACGCTCGTCAGCACGCCGGACGGCTGCTGACGAAGGACGACCTGGACGTGCCGGTGCGCCGGTTCTGGGCCAACGAGCTGCGCACCGTCGCCGTGACGGCGCTCGAGATCGCCACCGCGGGCCACCACGTCTATGCCCGCCAGCTGCTCGGCTGCCTCAACGACGAGGGCCGCGCGCACCTGTGGCGGCTGGCCCGGACCGCGTTGCGCGACGGCGGCGCGCTGTTCCTGGAGTTCTCCTCCGGGACCGGACCGACTGCCCTCGACCCTCTCGTACGACGTCTCGACACCGACCAGGTGGTGGCCGAGGTCGCCGCTGCCGGGGGCCGTGTCACCCACCTCGAGGAGGGGCCGGGCCTCGACACCGAGGACCGCCCCGACCCGCGGATCGCCCGTCTGGTGGTCCGCTTCGACGACCCCGCACCGAAGGAGCACCACCATGGCTGAGCTGAAGAGCACCCTGAACCGCGCCGGCCGCTACGCCGCCCGGGTCCGCGAGCAGTACGGCCTCGCGGCGCGGGTCCGTGAGCTCGAGGCCGAGCTCGTCGAGGCCCGCCAGCTGAACCGCCGCGTCGCCGAGCTCACCGACGTGGTGACCGAGCTGCTGGTGCCGCTGACCCGCCGCGACGACGCGGGGGTCGACGCGGTGCTGGCCCGCTACCGCCGGATCATCTAGGACCTCGGCGGGAGCGGGCCAGCACCACCCCCGAGTCAGGAGTCGGCGCGCACCCGGCGCCGCGCCAGCAGTGCGCCGCCGGCCACGACCAGGCCGGCGCCCGCGACCAGCGGCAGCTCCAGGTCGCCCGCGCCGGTGTTGGGCAGCAGACCGGCGCTGGGGGCGGCCGCAACGGTCGCCGTCGACGGGGCGGTCCGGGCCGCCTGGACGCCGAGCACGGTCGGGGTGCCCGCACCGGTCTTGCCGGTCGTGGTGACCGTCGTGATCGCGGTGCCGGTGCTGGTGGCGGGAGTGCCGATCTGCTGGACCCCGAGAACCGCGGCCACGGGGGTGGTCACCGTGGCCGCGGCCGTCTCGACCCCGGTGGTGGTGGTGTCAGTGTCAGTGCCGGTGTCAGTGCCGGTGCTGGTGTCGCTGTCGTCGGAGCCGGTCGCGCCGGTGCTGTCGTCGCCCTGGTCCTTGCCGTGGTCGCTCTCGTCGCTCGCGGTGCTCCCGGCAGGGGCGGTCGCCGGGCAGCCGTCGGCGGGCACCGGGTAGAGGTCGCCGTGGTGCAGGTGCGCGTCGAGCGCGTGGGTGTCGAACGTCAGCAGGTGGTAGCCGCCGTTGCCGAGCAGGTGGCAGACGGTCACGGCCTGGTGGCCGTGCTCGTCGCCCTGGGCGCCCTGATCGCCGGTGCCGTTGTCGGACGTGTGGGCGTGCTTGGTGCGGCCGTGGTCGGCGTGCGCGGTCTTCGCTGCGTGGTGCTCGCCCTGGTCCTCGGTGCCCGCGCTGCTCGGCGTGCTGGACGAGCCCTCGTCGTCGCCCTGCTCGTCGCGGTCGCGGGCGTCGCGCTGCTTGTCGGCCTTGTCGGCGTGCTTGTCGTGACGACCCTGGTCGCTCCCGCTGCCGTCGGACCGGGTGCCGTCGTGCCGTGCGCCGTCGTACCGGCTGCTTCTCGCGCCGTCCCGGCTGCCGTCGTGGCTGCCGTCGCCGCAGGCGAAGGCGGAGCCGACCGAGCCGGCGGTGATGATGGCGGAGACGCCGGCGATCGCGGCGCTGCGGAGCAAGATGCTGGTGCTGGTCATGTGCGTGCCTTCCATCCCCCCGGAAAGCCGTGCGAGGCGGGCTGTTCCGGACCGTGGGCGTCGCGGGTGCGTCGCCTCCCTGTGCGCTGACCAACGGGGTGGAATCAAAGGAAGTTACGCGAAAAGGGTTGGGGAATGGCGATTCTTTACTTTCCGGGGGATATCCCGGAATTGTTTCGACAATTCCTGTCACCCCACCGTTTGAACGGCATTCCGACGGGGAATTGACTCAGGATTTTGTGCGCTCACTGTCCGGTGAACGGCACCTCGTCGGTCCACGCGTCGTCGTCGGGCCGGGCCGCCGCCGCACGGATCGCCTCCGCGACGTGAGCCGGGTCGAACGCCGTCCCCGGCGCGAGGGTGCCGCGCACCGTGAGCGACACCGCGCGGATCCCGTCAGGCCGCAGCGTGGTGTCGAGGCTGCGGACGAGGTTGCGCAGCCCGGCCTTCTGCACGCCGAGGCTCGCGGCCTCGTGCCACGGCTCGTCGGCGGCCATGCTCCCGGTCGCGGTGACCCGGGCGCCGGCCGACATGAACGGCCGGGCGGCCTGGACGGCGGTGAGCAGTGCTGCGACACCGAGGGCGACGTCCTCGAGGAGGGCCGCCGCGGACAGGTGCAGCGGGTCGAGCTGCCGGAACGCGCTGGGGTTGAAGTGCAGCGCGTCGATCCGCCCGGAGAACCCGCCGAACCGGGTCACCGCTGCCCTCAGCGCCTCGGCGTCGGTGGCGTCACAGGCCGTCCACCCGGTGGTGACCCCCTCGGCCTGGAGCTGCTCCCCGAGCTCGCGCACCGTCTCCTCGGAGCGGCCGACCAGCCCGACGTCGTACCCCTCGGCCGCGAAGCGGCGGGCCACCGCCATGCCGATGCCAGGACCTGCTCCCACCACCACGAGGACCGGGTTGCTCATGCCCGCGAGCCTAGCCACCCCCGTTGAGTCGTCATTCCGGGCACCTTGAGTCGTCATTCCGGGGGGTCGGAGCGGCTAGCGTGCGGGAGGTGAGTCGGGACTGGGTGCTGCACGTCGACCTCGACGCGTTCATCGCGTCCGTCGAGGTGCTGCGCGACCCGTCGTTGGCGGGCAAGCCGGTGGTGGTCGGCGGCCGCGGTGACCCGACCGAGCGCGGGGTCGTGTCGACGGCGTCCTACGAGGCGCGCGAGTTCGGCGTCGGGTCCGGCATGCCGCTGCGTACGGCGGCCCGCAAGTGCCCCGACGCGGTCTTCCTGCCGGTGGACCACGCCGCCTACGACGCGGCGTCCGCGGTGGTGATGGAGACGCTGCGCTCCTTCGGAGTGCCGGTGGAGGTGCTCGGCTGGGACGAGGCGTTCCTGGCGGTGACGGCCGACGACCCGGAGGCGTTCGCCCGCGGTCTGCAGGCGGCGGTGCTCGACGCGACCGGCCTGCACTGCTCGGTCGGCATCGGCGACACCAAGGTGCGCGCCAAGATCGCCACCGACTTCGGGAAGCCCCGCGGCACCTTCCGGCTCACCGAGGACAACTGGTTCGAGGTGATGGGGGAGCGGCCCACCCAGGCGCTGTGGGGCATCGGGGCCAAGACCGCCAAACGCCTGGCCGGACTGGAGATCCACACCGTCGCCGAGCTGGCCGCGACCCCGGCGCAGGTGCTCGCCGACGCGATCGGCCCGACGCTGGGGCCGTGGTACCGCCGCCTCGGGCGCGGCGCCGACACCTCGCCCGTCGACCCGACGCCCTACGTGCCGCGCGGCCACGGCCGGGAGACCACGTTCCAGGAGAACCTCACCGACCGGGACGCCGTCGAGGCCGAGGCGCGACGGCTGGCCGCGCAGGTCCTCGGCGACGTGACGGCCGAGGGACGTCGGGTGGTCCGGGTCGGGATGAAGCTGCGGCTCGCACCCTTCGACACCCGGACCCGCAGCCTCACCCTGCCCGGCCCCACCCTGGACCTCGACACGCTCGTCGCCGCGGCGCTGGAGCTGCTCGGCCGGTTCGACGGGCTCGCCGAGGGTCGTGCCGTGCGGCTGCTCGGGGTGCGCCTGGAGATGGAGCCACCCGAGGGCGGCTACCCGTGAGGCGGCTGCTGGGCATCGCCGGGCCGCCGGGCGCCGGCAAGTCCACGCTGGCCGCGTCGCTCGTCCGGACGACGCCGGACGCCGTACTCGTGCCGCTGGACGGCTTCCATCTCGCCGACGCCACCCTCGACGACTTCGGCCTGCGTGGCCGGAAGGGTGCGCCGGAGACGTTCGACGCGTGGGGCTACGCGGCGCTGCTGCGACGGCTGCGCGAGGCCCCGCCGGAGACCGTCTACGCGCCCGGCTTCGAGCGCGACCTCGAGCAGCCGCTCGCCGGCGCGGTCGCGGTGCCGGCCAGCACCGGGCTGGTGGTCACCGAGGGCAACTACCTGCTGCTCGACCGGCCCGAGTGGCGGGCGGCGCGGGCGCTGCTCGACGAGGTCTGGTTCGTCACCCTCGACCCGGCCGTACGGCGGCAACGACTCGTCGCCCGGCACGTCGCCTTCGGCAAGACGCCCGCGGAGGCGGAGCGGTGGGTCGAGCAGGTCGACGAGCCCAATGCCCGGCTGGTCGAGGCGCACCGCGACGGCGCCGACCGGGTGATCGACCTGACCGACTGGAACGGGGTCGGTCCGGCGTGAGCAGACTCACCGTCTCAGCACCCCTGCGGCGGTCGAACCATCCCGTCGTGCTTGGGAGAATTGGTGGCGATGGCCGAGACGCGTGAGATCTACAAGACCCTGGACCTGGCCCTGCGGGTCGGGGAGCTGCTGCTGTCCTCCGGCGCCGGCGCGGCCGACGTCAGCGCGACGATGCTCTCGGTGGCGCACGGCTGCGGCCTGCGCGGTGTCACCGCGGACGTCACGTTCACCGCGCTCCGGCTCTCGCACCAGGTCAGCTATGACGAGCCGGCACTGATCCAGATGCGCCAGGTCACCCACCGCGACATCGACTACGAAGACCTCACCCTCGTCGACCAGCTGGTCAGCGAGCTGCTGGCCGGCAACATCGACGTCGACGAGGCGCGCACCCAGATGGCGCGCATCGTCTCCTCCGGCCACCGGCTGCCGCGCTGGGCGGTCACCGTCGGCTTCGGTGTCATCGGCTCCGGGGTCGGCCTGCTGCTCGGCGGCCACCTGATCGTGATCGCGCTCGCGGGGGCTGCTGCGCTCGGGGTCGACGTACTCCAGCGCGCCATGAGCCGCCGCCGGCTGCCGAGCTTCTACCAGCAGGTGGCGGGCGGGCTGCTGGCCACGCTCGTCGCGGTCGGCACCGCCGCGCTCGACCTGCCGGTGCAGCCGTCCCTGGTCGTCACGGCCTGCATCATCATGCTGCTGGCCGGCATCAACTTCATGGGCGCGATCCAGGACGCGCTCACCGGGTTCCCCCTGACCGCAGGTGCCCGGATCCTCGAGGCGCTGCTGTCGACCGCCGGCGTGATCGCGGGCGTCTCCGGTGGCCTGACCATCGGCCGCTCTCTCGGGGTCAACCTGGGCCGGCTCGAGCCGGGCTACGCCTCCTGGGGCGCGCTGCCGTGGATGACGTTGGGCGCGGGGATCTGTGCCGGCGCGTTCGCGTTCGCGTCCTACGCGCCGTGGCGCGCGGTGCTGCCGACGGCGCTGATCGGCGCGCTGGGCGAGTTCCTCTACTACGTCTCCCAGGACCGCGACCTCGGCCGCGCCTGGGGCTCGGGCATCGCCGCCGTCGTGATCGGCATCGTGTCCTACTCGGTCGCCACCTGGGTCAGGGTGCCGCCGCTGGTCGTGGTGGTGAGCGCGATCGTGCCGCTGCTGCCGGGCCTGTCGATCTACCGCGGCCTGTCGCTGATGGCGACCGGCGGCAACGGCATCCTGCCGCTCGTCGGGGCGGCCGCCGTCGCGATCGCCCTGGCGTCCGGCGTCATCCTCGGGGAGTACGTCGCCCAGCCGCTGCGCCGCGAGGCCCGCAAGCTCGAGACCCGCTTGTCCGGACCGCGCCTGGTCGGCCCGCTGCGGGCCCGCGCCGTCAAGAAGCAGCCGGCGGACCAGGGCGAGCAGCAGGCCGCCTGACCGGCTCCGTTCAGGCGTAGCGGTGGCTCTTGGCCGCGTGCCCCTTCTCGCGGGTGCAGGTGCGCCCGCTGATCGCGCGGTGCCCGCACAGCGCGTCGTCGACCGGCGCGGCCGGGCTCTCGGCCGGCTCGGCCGTCGCGGGGCGTGCTGCGGGCGGCTTCGCCGGGGAGGCCGCCTTGGTCGGTGTGGCTCGGGGCGTGGTCGGGCGCGCGTTCCTCTGCTCGTAGCGCGCCTCGCGCATGGCGCGGAGGGCATCCATCTTGCTCATCGGCTGGTCACCCGGCCGAGCCTACGGTGACGCCGACCGGTTCCTGGCAGGCGCACCGGTCACTGCACGGTGAAGTCGGTGTGGCCCTCGGGTGCGGCGGGGGTCGCCTCGACCCGCTCGACGCTGGCGTACGGCGGCCCCTGGTGCGCCCAAGCGACCAGGGCGTCGACCGCTTCGGGGGTGCCCTCGGCGTGGATGCGCACCGTCCCGGCCGACTCGTTGCGCACCCAACCGGTGACGCCCAGCGCGAGCGCCTCCTGGCGGGTGGAGTCGCGGAAGAGGACGCCCTGCACGCGGCCGTGCACGACGAGAACCCGGGCGGTCTGGCTCATGGGCCCATCATGCCCGCGGGTCAGCGTTGCTTGCAGGGGGTCCAGAGGTCCTCGGGGGCGCAGTTGAACCAGTAGGGGCCGACGCGCAGCGCGTGGTGGTCGCGGTAGAGCACCGCGCCGCCGAGCACCAGGCCGAGCAGCCGGCGCAGCTTCTCGGGGTCGTGGTGGCGCCAGAAAAGCAGGTCGTCGTCGACCTCGACGTGCAGCACGTCGCCGTCCACGGTGACGTGACGGGCCTTCACGCCGGGGGACCGCAGCGCCTTGCCCTGGTGCGTGTAGTGCATGAGGTGCCCGGGCAGGTAGCTCTCGCAGGCCAGGCCGGTCTCCTCGTGGACCGGCTCGGTGGCGGGCGGCGCCGGGTCGGTGCGCAGGGGCGTGTGGCTCAGCATGTTTCTCCGTGATGGGGGATCCGCTCACAGTATCGGTGGCCACCGACCAGACTGGAGCCGTGGACGACCTGGACCAGACCGTCAGCGGCCTCGACGCGGAGACCACCGTGCGGCTGGACCCGGCGCTGACCTGGCTGCTCGGCCCGCCGGGCGAGCGCCGGCCCCTCACCTCCCTCCTGCAGTACGACGTCCAGCGGCTGCTGTGGCGCGAGCTCCCGCTGCACTGGGCGGCACCACCGGCCGAGCACCACGAGGTGGCCTGGGCGCTCGGTGACCTGTTCGAGGGCGCGGGGCTGTCGCGCTACGCCGAGCTGTGCCGGGACCGCCGTACCCACGAGGTGCTGGCCGGCTGGCACCGGGACCCCGCCGAGGGAGCCCGTCTCGCCGACGCGGCCGACGAGCGCTCGGGCGTGGTGCCGCCGCCGACGTCGCTGCTGGCCTTCGGGCCGGTGCGCGGGCCGGTGGAGCAGGAGGTGTTCCGGGCGGTCAGCGCGCTGCTCGAGGACGGTCTCACCTCCGGCGCCCTCGACCCGGCGCTGCGGGGGTTCCGGGCGGCCGCGGCCCGTCGTACCGAGCGCTACGTGACCACACCGTCCTCCGGTCCCGGCGGCGTGGTGCCGTTGCGCGCGGTCTGGCGCGAACGCTCCCTGGCCTGGCGCGCCGGCTTCCCGGGGGTGCCGGACGGGTTCTGGGAGCGCGCGATGCCGGCCGTCGACGACACCCCGCCGGTGCCGCTGCGCGTCGAGCTCTCGGTGGCGCCGGCGCTGGCGCTGCTGGCCGCGGTCGGCGACGGCCTCGACCTCGACGCCGACGGCCACCTCCCGGCCGGGACGGCGCTGGCGCTCGACGAGCGCTACGGCTGGTCCCAGCACTACGCCCTGGGGCGCCCGCGGGGCGAGGCCGACGTCCAGCAGCTGCTGCTCCTCGACGAGCACCTGCGCTCCCAGCGGCTGCTGACCGTGCGGTCGGGCCGGGTCACCGTCGCGGCGGAGGGGCGCAAGGTCGCCGCCGACCCGGCGCGGCTGTGGTCGGCGCTGGTCGCGCCCGTGCCGCGCTGGCGCGACGGGATCGAGCAGGACGCGCTCGGGGTGCTCGCCACCGCGCTGCTCGGCCAGGAACGGCACACCCCGGCAACGGTGGTGGCCGAGGCCTCGTCGGTGCTGGCGACCCGGTGGCGGGGCGGACCCTCCCCGAGCGCGGTCGTCGCGCAGGTGTGGGCGCAGTGGTACCGCCTCGGCATCCCGCTCGGCTGGTGGGAGGAGCGCCGGGGGCCGGTGCGGCCCACCGACTACGGACGCGCTGCCTGCGCGTCGCTGCACCGGGCGGTGTCGACGCGGCCGAGGAGCTAGGGCGCCATCCGGCGCGCGGCCAGGGCGAACAGCCGCTGGTAGCGCGCGCCGAGCACCCGCTCCACCAGGTGCAGCACCTTCGCGTCCCCACCCACGACCACGCGCGGGCGGTTGTTGAGGATGCCGTCGACGATGATCTCGGCGGCCCGCTCGGGCGCCATCCGGGCCAGCTTGGTGTCGAAGTGCTTCGCGACCTGCGCGGCGTCGTGGCTCTCGGTGGCGCGGGCGTTGCGGGCGATCGCGGTCTTGATGCCGCCGGGGTGCACGCAGGTCACCGCGACGGGGTGCCGGGCGATCAGCATCTCCTGACGCAGCGCCTCGGTGAAGCCGCGGACCCCGAACTTGGCGGCGTTGTAGGCGGTCTGGCCGGGCATCCCGATCAGGCCGAAGAGGCTGGAGATGTTGACGACGTGCCCGTCGCCGGAGGCGATCAGGTAGGGCAGGAACTCCTTGGTGCCCTGCACGACGCCCCAGAAGTCGACGTCCATGACCCACTCGAAGTCCTCGTAGGTCACCTCCTCGAAGTCGCCGTGCAGCGCCACGCCCGCGTTGTTGACGAGCACGTTGACGCGACCGAGGTCGGCCTGGACCGCGGCGGCCCAGGAGCGCACCGCCTCGCGGTCACGCACGTCGACCTTGTCGGTGCGCACCTCGCGGTGGGTCAGCGTCTGGGCCTGCTGGGCGGTCTCGACGAGACCGACCTCGTCCCAGTCCGAGAGTGCCAGCACCGCACCGCGGCCGGCGGCGTTGAGCGCGAGCGCCCGGCCGATGCCCGAGCCGGCTCCGGTGATCACGACGACCTTGCCGTCCAGCGTCTTCATGCGCGTGCTCCTTCGCGGGTGGCTTCCGCGCCGACGGTACGACGCTCGGTGACGTCGTACGCCTCGGGGTCGAAGCGGGCGGTCAGCCGGCGGAAGGCGAACGTGCTGCGCGGCCAGAGCGTGACGTTGCGGCCGTGCTCGTCGAGGTACCAGCTCGAGCAGCCGCCCGTGCTCCACACCGTGCGGCGCAACCGGCGCTGGAGGTCGTCGTTCCAGGCGACCTGCGCCGGCTCGCTGGGCTCGACCGCGCCGATGCCCTCGCGGCGCAGGGTGCGCACCGCGTCGACGGCGTAGGCGACCTGCGACTCGATCATGAACACCATCGAGGAGTGACCGAGGCCGGTGTTGGGGCCGACCAGGAAGAACAGGTTCGGGAAGCCGTGCACGCTGGCGCCCTTGTAGGCCTGCATGCCGACGTCGGCGAAGTGCTCGGCGAGGGTGCCGCCGTCGCGGCCGCGGATGTGGTGCGCGATCGGCAGGTCGGTGGTGTAGAAGCCGGTGGCCACCACGATCGCGTCCACCTGGCGCTCGGTTCCGTCGGCGGTGACGACCGCGTCGCCGGTGACCTTCACGATCGGGTCGGTGACCAGGTCGACGTGGTCCTGCGCGAGGGCGGGGTAGTAGTCGTTGCTGATCAGGATCCGCTTGCAGCCGATCTCGAACGTGGGCGTCACCTTGGCCCGCAGCTCGGGGTCCTCGATGCCCTTGGTGATGTTGCCGAGGGCGAGCCGCTTCGCCGGCGCCGCGAGCTTCGGCGTGAGCGTGAAGCCGGGCACGAGCGCCTCACGGCCCCAGTAGATCGCCGTACGGTAGGCCTTCTGCACCAGCGGCAGGTGCGCGAACGCCAGCTTCTCGAGACCCGTGTAGGCCCGGTCCGAACGCGGCAGCACGTAGGGGGCGGTCCGCTGGTAGACGTCGAGGTGCCCGACCTGCTTCGCGATCTCGGGGACGATCTGGATCGCGGAGGCGCCGGTGCCGATGACGGCGACGCGCTTGCCGGTCAGGTCGGTGTCGTGGTCCCACTGCGCGGTGTGGAACAGCTCGCCTCCGAAGGAGTCGATGCCGTCGACGTCGGGCAGCCGCGGCTCGCTGAGCGCTCCGGCCGCGGGGACGAGCACGTCGGCGGTCACGGTGGTGCCGTTGGTGGTGACCCGCCAGACCTGCTCCTCGTCGTCCCAGGCGGCCTCCTCGACGGGGTGCCCGAACCGGAACCGGTCGAGCACGCCGGCGCGTTGCGCCACGCCCTGCAGGTAGGCCTGGATCTCCGGCTGCGGCGAGAACGACCGCGACCAGGACGGGTTGGGCGCGAACGAGAACGAGTAGAGCTGGCTGGGCACGTCGCAGGCCGCACCCGGGTAGGTGTTGTCGCGCCAGGTGCCGCCGACGTCGGAGCCGCGCTCGAGCACCAGGAAGTCTGACTCACCGGCCTCGTCGAGCTTGATCGCCATCCCGAGCCCGGCGAAGCCGGCGCCGATGACGAGGGTGCGCACGTGCGCGGGCAGGTCCTGAGCGGGGGAGGGGGCCATGTCTTCGACCCTACCGACGGTATTGAACGAGCGTCAATAGCGTTGTTGAACTTCTGTCAGTAGCCTGTCGTCATGACCGTCTCCCGCACCCGGATGTCACCGGACAGCCGCCGCGAGCAGCTGCTCGACCTCGGCGTCCGGCTGCTCTCGTCGTGCGCCCTCGACGACCTCTCGATCGACCTGCTCGCCGAGGAGGCGGGGATCTCCCGCGGCCTGATGTACCACTACTTCGGCTCCAAGCGGGACTTCCACCGGGCCGTCGTACGGCGCGCGGCGGACGACCTGATCGCGGTCACCGCCCCGGTCCCCGACGGCGAGCCGCTCGAGCGGCTGGCCCGGTCGCTGGAGGCCTACGTCGACTACGTGACCGCGAACTACGAGGGCTACACCTCGCTGGTCAAGGGCGCGGCCGCCGGCGACGAGGACCTGCGCGAGATCTACGAGGAGGCGCGCGCCGCGCTCACCGACCGGATCTTCGACGTCGCAGGCGCCGAGGGGATCCTCGAGGTGATGGGCTGCGTCGACACCCCCGCGGTCCGGCTGCTGGTCCGCGGCTGGAGCGCGATGGTCGAGGAGGTCGTGCTGTCGTGGGTGCGCGAGCCCCGCGACGTCGCGCGCGCCGACCTGATGACGATGCTGGCCGCGGCGCTGCCGGGCGTGCTCTCGGGAGCCTGCTGAATCTTTCCCGCGTCGTGCAACCTCCGCGACGGTCGCTCCGTAAGACACTCGAGAGAGCAACGAGCCGGGGGTTGGGGATGCGCAGGTCGGACCGCGATGCGGAGTTCAGCGACTACGTCGCCGCCCGGCGGCGCGAGCTGTCCCGGACGGCCTACCTGCTGTGCGGCGACACGCACCGCGCCGAGGACCTGGTGCAGACGGCGCTGACCAAGCTGTACCTCGCGTGGCCGCGGCTGCGCCGCGACGGCAACGTGGACGCCTACGCACGGCGGGTGCTCGTCACGACGCACATCGACGACACCCGGCGGCCGTGGCGACGCGAACGGCCCGGCCTCGACGGCGTGGACCCGGTCGGCGTGCCGGGCTTCGCCTCCGAGGACGGGGACCTGCTGGCCCAGGCCCTCGCCGACCTGCCCCCGGGGCAGCGCCGGGTGGTCGTGCTGCGGCACTACTGGGGGCTGTCGGTCGAGGAGACCGCCGCCGACCTCGGCTGCAGCACCGGCACCGTGAAGAGCCAGACCTCGCACGCGCTCCGTCGGCTCGAGTCCGCTCTCTCCTCGCACTTCGACCGCAAGGGGTTGGCATGACGGCGCACGACGCGAAGCTCCGCGAGCACCTGACCGAGCTCGCCGACCGTGCCGACCTCGGCTCGGCGGCTGACCCCGCCGGCGACCTGCAGCGAGGCGCTCGCGCGCTCCGGCGTCGCTCGGCCCTGCGGGCGGGCTGGTCCGCCCTGGCCGTGGTCGCCGTCGTCGGGGCGGTGGCCACGCTCGGCCCGGGTGACGGTGTGACGCGCACCGAGCTCCCAGCAGCCGGACGGGACGGGACCGCCCCGCCGTCGGTGTCGGCGTCGCAGCTCCCGTCGGTCCCGGCCTCGGTGACCCCGTCGCCCTCGCCCGGTGCGGGTACGGCGTCCCCGGGTGCCGGTCGGGACGCCGTACGCGACGAGTGGATCACCCGGCAGCTGCGCGCTGCCGACCGCGGCGTGACCCCGTTCAAGGCCTGGCGCGACGGCCTGTTCGCGACCAGCAAGGACGTGCTCGACCCCGGGGGTCACCACCTCGACTACGCGACCGACAGCCTGCAGTCCGGCTACGGGTCGGCCGGGGTCAGCCTGGGGGTCAAGCTCGGCTGGACAAACCCGGGGGAGCGGGGTCAGGGCCTGGTCATGGTCGCGGTCTCCAGCGGTGACCCGACCGGTGAGGGCGACCCGTGCTTCTCCGTCGGCGTCAACTGCCTGCGCGAGCAGACCTACCGCGGCGTGCGGATGCACCTGTCCGACGACGGCGCGACGGTCTACGGCCAGCGCCCCGACGGCCTGGTGGTGATGGTGCACGTCGAGCTTCAGTTCGGGAACAACTCCAGCGTGGGCGTCGACCGGATGCCGCTGACCGAGGCCGACCTGTTCACCCTGGTCCTCGACCCCCGCATCGACCTGCCCCGCCCGCCCTCGGGCGGGTGACCACGTCGCCTGCCCGGACCGCCCGACGGACAGGCAGACTGCGGCGACCGGCGCACGTCTGAGCGTGCGCTGGTGTGCGTCGAGCCAGATCTGCCTGTCCGTCGGTCCGGCGTCAGCCCACCGCCGTACGCCGCGCGAACACCCACCACCGCATCGCGACGAACCGGCCCACCGTGACCACCAGGTTGGCGACGGTGAGCACCGCCACCTCGAGTCCCGGGTGGCTGCTCCCGGTGAGCCGGTCCAGCAGCCACAGCGACACGCTGGTGATCCCGAGGCCAGCGGCCAGGATGACCAGCCCCTGCACCTGGTGACGGACCGCGCCGTCACGGCCACGCAGTCCGAAGGTGAGGCGGCGGTTCGCGGCGGTGTTGCCGATCGCGGTGAGCATCAGGGCGAGGGCGTTGGCCCAGAGCGGCCCGACGCCCAGCCGCAGCAGCAGGTAGAGCACCGCGTAGGCCAGCGTCGAGGCGATCCCGACTGCCGCGAACAGCGCGATCTGGCTGCCCAGGGCACCGGACGCCCCGGCCCGCGACGTCCGACCCAGCTGCGTCGCGACGTCGTGCAGCGGCATCCGGCCGCGGGCCAGCGTCCAGCCCAGGCGGGCGATCCCCCTCAGGTCGTCGCGCGCGGTGCGAAGCACGTCGACGCGGCTGTCGGGGTCGTCGACCCAGTCGACGGGTACCTCCGCGATCCGCAGCCCGGCACGCTCGGCCAGCACCAGCAGCTCGGTGTCGAAGAACCAGGTGTCGTCGCGGACGAGGGGCAGCAGCGCTCGGGCCACGTCGGCGCGGATCGCCTTGAAGCCGCACTGCGCGTCGCTGAAGCCGGTGCGCAGCGTGCCCCGCAGCACCAGGTTGTAGCCGCGCGAGATCAGCTCCCGCTTGGGCCCCCGCGAGGTCCGCGACCCGCGCGACAGCCGTGAGCCGATGGCCAGGTCGGAGTGCCCCGAGAGCAGCGGCGCCACGAGCGGGAGTACGGCGTTCAGGTCCGTCGACAGGTCGACGTCCATGTAGAGCAGCACCGGCGACGCTGACGCCGACCAGACCTGCTTCAGCGCGCGACCCCGGCCCTTCCGCGGCAGCGTGACCGCGTACACCTCGTCGAACTCGTGGGCCAGGCGGTGCGCGACCAGCGGGGTGGCGTCGGTGCTGGCGTTGTCGGCGATGGTGATCCGGAACGACCACGGCAGGGACGCCAGGTGACGCCGTACCCGCTCGACGCTGGGGCCCAGGTCGTGCTCCTCGTTGTGGACCGGGATCACCACGTCGAGCACCGGCACGTCGACCGCCGGGACGGCCGCGAGCGGGCTCTCCAGCGCCGCGGTCACCGGGCACCGCCGGAGAGGTCGTAGACGGTGACGCCGTCGACGGTGGTGGCGGTGAAGTTGTCGGCGACCCAGGTCGCGATCGCGCTGCTGGTGCTGCCGGTCGCGTTCGGTCCGCCGCCGCCCGGCCCGCCCATCCCGCCGCCGGCGATGAAGTAGTGGATCGCGCCGTCGGCGACGTAGGACTGGAACTGGGCCAGTGTCGGGCTCGGGTCGCTGCCGTTGAAGCCGCCGATCGCCATCACCGACTGCTCGCTGGCGAGCTGGTAGCCGGCTGCGCTGTTGGAGCCGAGCGCGGCCGCGGCCCACGTGTAGGAACCGGCGTCGGCGCGCAGCAGGGCTGTGAGCCTCGCGGTGGACTCGCTGCCCGAGAGCAGGCTGCCGGCGTTGCCCTGCGCGGTCGTCGTACCCGTGGTGCCCGGCATCGTGCCCGGTCGGAAGCCGCCCATCGCGCCGGGCCCGCCGCCGCTGTTCGGGCCGGCCGTGGGGATCGAGCCGGTGTGCGGGGTGGCGGCGGTGGTGACGGAGTAGGCGGTCGGGGCGAGGAGTACGGCGACCACGGCCGTCGCGGCCACCGCGAGGCCGATCGTGCGCGGCAGGTGCCGCAGCGCCGCGAGCATCAGTGCGGAGGAGAGGCCGAGCACGGCCACGACCCACTTCAGCCAGGGCAGGTAGTCGGTGGTGCGGTCCAGGAGCACGAAGGAGAACGCCGTGGTCAGCGAGACGGTGCCGGCCAGCACCAGGGGAGCCGCGTCGCCGTCGCGGTGCTGCCACAGCAGGTGCGCAGCGATCGCGACGATCGCAGCGATCGCGGGCGCCAGGGCGACCGTGTAGTAGGCGTGGAAGATGCCGGCCATGAAGCTGAACGTCAACGCGGTGACCAGCAGCCAGGTGCCCCACAGCACCAGGCCGGCGCGGACCCGGTCGGTGCGCACGGCGCGGCGGGTCCACCAGAGCCCGGCGACCAGCAGCACCAGGGAGGCAGGCAGCAGCCAGGCGACCTGGCCGCCGATCTCGGAGCTGAGCATCCGCAGGATGCCGGTCGCGCCCCACTGCCCGCCGCCCTGCCCGGCGCCGCCGACGCTGCCGGTCTCGGACCCGGTGATCCGGCCCAGGCCGTTGTAGCCGAGGGTCAGCTCGAGGATCGAGTTGGTCTGCGAGCCGCCGATGTAGGGACGGGTCGCCGCGGGCCAGAGCTCGACGATCGCGACCCACCAGCCGGCCGCCAGGATCATCGAGGCGAGCGCGACGAGCAGGTGGCCGACCCGCTTGCCCAGCAAGGTGTGGGCGGCGAGCAGGTAGACCAGCGCGAACGCCGGCAGTACCAGGAACGCCTGGAGCATCTTGGTCAGGAACGCGAAGCCCACCAGGGCTCCGGCCAGGGCCAGCCAGCGTGTGGGGTGACGTTCGCCGTCCAGTGCGCGCAGCACGCAGGCCGCCGCGCCGACCAGCAGCAGCACCAGGAGCGCGTCGGGGTTGTCGAAGCGGAACATCAGCACCGCCACCGGGGTCGGTGCCATCACGGCGCCGGCGAGCAGGCCTGCGGCAGCCGAGCCCGTCGTACGGCGGACCGCGTTGTGCAGCACTCCGACCGTCGCCACGCCCATCAGCGCCTGGGGTACGAGCAGGGACCACGAGGAGAGCCCGAAGAACCGGACTGACAGCGCCATCGCCCACACGGACGCGGGTGTCTTGTCGACGGTGATCGAGCTGGCTGCGTCCGAGGAGCCGAAGAAGAACGCCTTCCACGACGCCGACCCGGCCTGGGCCGCCGCGGCGTAGAACGAGTTGGCCCACCCCGACGCCCCGAGTCCCCACAGGTAGAGGACTCCGGTGGCGAGGAGGAGGCCGAACAGCGCCGGACGTGCCCACGGCGCGTCCTCGTCGCGTCCTCGCCAGAGCCGGCTGCCGCGCAGGCCGCGCGCTCCCGGGATCGTCGAGCTGGTCGCGGTCGGCTTCTCGGGGGCCCACGCAGCAGCGGACCGGGGCGTCGAGGTGGTGGTCTGGGTGCTCATGCACCGAGACTCGGCCCTCCGACTGGCACCGTCCTCGGACCTACCTGTCGCTCACCTGTGAGGCCGACCCGTCGTGAAGGTGCACCGAAAACCCGCCGAGCGGGCGCTTAGGTGCGCCGGAAACCCGCCGAGCGGGCGCGAACGTACGGCGTGCGCCGCTGGCTCAGGCGGTGAGCAGCGGCCCGAAGAGCGTGAACAGGATCAGGCTCGCGAGGAACAGGGTGATCGCGACGATCGCGACGTCCTGGAGCACCCGGGTGGTCTGGTGCCCCAGGTGGGGAACGGGAACGGCGACTCCGGTCTTCCGGGTCATGGTTCCTCCTGGCATCAAAGTGGATTGACTTACTCCTGTATACGTCCATGATGCCCCGCAGGCAAGTCTCGTGCCACCCGTTCGGGGAAGACCGGGTGTGTGTCCGTTCACGCCGGGTCGGCGGGTTCGGCGTGCACCTTCACGCCCGCTCGGCGGGTTCGGCGTGCACCTTCACGCCCGCTCGGCGGGTTGTGCGTGCACTTTCGCGCCGGGTCGGGGGGTCAGCGGGGGAGGCGGACGGTGAACGTGGTGTCGCCGGGGGAGGAGGCGACCGCGACCGTGCCGCCGTGGGCCGCGCTGATCGCGTGCACGAGGGACAGGCCGAGGCCGGCGCCTCCGGAGGCGCGGGTACGCGACGAGTCGCCGCGGGTGAACCGCTCGAACGCGCGGTCGGCCAGGTCCGGCGACAGGCCGGGGCCGTCGTCGTGGACGGTGAGCACCACGTGCTCGGGACCGTCGGAGCGGGCGGCTACGGTCACGGTGGTGCGCGGCGGCGTGTGCCGGCGGGCGTTGGCGAGCAGGTTGGTCAGCACCTGGTGCAGCCGCTGCTCGTCGCCGGTGACCGAGACAGGCTCGTCGGACAGGTCGAGGTTCCACTTGTGGTCGGGCGCCACGACGCGCGCGTCGGCCACCGCCTCGAGCACCAGCTTGGTCGCGTCGACCTCGGTGCGCTCGAGCGGGCGACCGGCGTCGAGCCGGGCCAGCAGCAGCAGGTCCTCGACGAGGCCGGCCATCCGGTGCGCCTCGCCCTCGACCTTCGCCATCGCGGCGCCGAGTGCCTCGGGGTCTCCGGGCGCCGTACGGCGGGTCAGCTCGGCATAGCCCTGGATGGTGGCGAGGGGGGTACGCAGCTCGTGCGAGGCGTCGGCGACGAACTGGCGCACCTGCTGCTCGCTGCGGTGGCGTGCGTCGAGCGCGCTCTCCACGTGGGCGAGCATCGTGTTGAGCGCCGACCCGACCTGGCCTACCTCGGTGCGCTCGTCGGTGAGGCGCTCGGGCACCCGGATGGTCTCGCCGACGGCGCCGGACTCGAGGTCCATGCCGGCCACCTCGTGGGCGGTCGCGGCCACCTGGCGGAGCGGCCGCAGCTGCCGCCGTACCAGTGAACGACCGACGAGGCCCGCCGCCGCCAGCACCAGCAGGCCGAGCAGCACCTCCCAGCCGACGAGCTTGGCAACGATGCCGTTGACCTCGCGGGTGGGCAGGCCGGCGACCAGCGTGGCACCGGACACGGTGACGGCCTTGACGCGGTACTCACCCAGTCCCGGCAGGTGGGCGGTGTGCAGGTGCCCGTCGGTGGGGATTCTGCGCGCGGCGTCGAGCACCGGGGTGAGCAGGCGCCGCTGGAGCCCGTCGGAGGAGCGGACCACGCCGCCGACCGCCTGCGTGCTGTCGTAGACGACGGTGAGCGTGCCGGTCTGCTGGCCACGGGAGAAGCCGCTCGGCGGTCCGTCGCCGTCGCCGTGGTCGCCGTTGTCGGGCGTGGGGGCGGTCGTGGTCGGAAGCACGCCGTGGCGGGCCATGTCGAGCGACCGGTTGAAGCTCTCGTTGACCTTTTGGTCGAGCTGGCCGCCGAGGTAGGACTGCATCGCCAGCGAGGTCACCAGCGCCACCAGCGCGATCGACACGAGCAGGGTCGCGGCGAGCGTCGCGACCAGCCGGCCGCTCAGCGTGGCAGGCAGCGCCCGGTCGCGGAGCAGGGAGAGTCGGGACAGGGTGGGCATCGGGCTACTCCGCCGCCTTCAGGACGTAGCCGGCGCCGCGCATGGTGTGGATCATCGGAGCCCGGCCGGCGTCGACCTTCTTGCGCAGGTAGGAGATGTAGAGCTCGACCACGTTGGCCTGCCCGCCGAAGTCGTAGTTCCAGACCCGGTCGAGGATCTGCGCCTTCGACAGCACCCGGCGCGGGTTGCGCATCAGGTAGCGCAAGAGCTCGAACTCGGTCGCGGTCAGGTGGATCTCCTCGTCCCCGCGGAAGACCTCGTGGCTGTCCTCGTCCAGGCGCAGGTCGCCGACGACGAGCACCGACGACTCGTGCCGGTCGGCCGCCCCGGCACGCCGCATCAGGGCACGCAGCCGGGCGATCACCTCCTCGAGGCTGAACGGCTTGGTCACGTAGTCGTCGCCGCCGGCGGTCAGCCCGGACACGCGGTCCTCGACGGAGTCGCGTGCGGTCAGGAAGAGGATGGGTACGTCGGGGGAGTGCGTGCGCATCCGGCGTAGCACCTCCATGCCGTCGAAGTCCGGGAGCATCACGTCGAGCACGACCGCGTCGGGCCGGTGCTCCTTCGCGGCCGCCACTGCCTTGCTGCCGGTGTGCGCGACGGCGGGCTCCCAGCCCTCGAAGCGGACGGCCATGCTGATCAGCTCGGCGATGTTGACCTCGTCGTCGACGACGAGCACCCGCAGCGGTGAGCCGTCGGGGCGGGTGAGCGTGGGTGCAGGGTTCGGCACGGGCATGAGCCCAGCATGTCCCGCCCGCCTCGCCGTTCTCCAGCAATTGCCTGTGCGATTCCTGTGAACGCCTGCCCGCCGACCCGGCGTGAACTGACACCGACAACGTGCCGAGCCGTCGTGAACTGACACCGAAAACGCGCCGAGCCGTCGCGAAGGTACAGGTCGCAGCCGACGCGCAGGTCCGTCACAGACTCCTGACAGGCGCCGCTCCGACGGTGGGCTCATGGACAACGAGACCACTGCGCCCATCCCCGGCACGACGCTGGTCACCCTGCCTCCCACGCCCCCTGAGTACGGCGTCCCTGGACGACCCGCCGCTGCACCGGCGTCCCACGCCTCGACGGGCGCGGACGCCGTACCCGGCCCGGGGCTGCGTGTCCGCGACCGGGTGTGGTCGCTGCGTACCGTGGCCGCCGCAGCCATCACCGCCGTCGCGCTCTCGGGGGCCGGCGGCGCGGCGCTGGCGGTGGCCAGCAACGGCGGATCCGGCAACGGGCCCGGTGGGCAGCTCGGCCGCGGCGGGCCGGGCCAGTTCCAGCAGTTCCCGCAGGGACAGGTCCCCGGGCAGCTCCCGGGGCAGACCGGCCAGCTGCCCGGGGGAACTCCGCCCGCCGCCACCGTCCCCGGTCAGCTGCCGCCCGCGACCACCAACGGCGGTCAGGACACCTGAGCGCCGTCCCTTCACGCCGGGTCGGCGGGCTGGCCGTGCACCTAAGCGCCGGGTCGGCGGGCTGGCCGTGCACCTAAGCGCCGGGTCGGCGGGCTGGCCGTGCACCTAAGCGCCGGGTCGGCGGGCTGGCCGTGCACCTAAGCGCCGGGTCGGTGGGTTATGCGTGCACCTTCGCGCCGGGTCGGCACGAAGAACGGCCCCGCGGAGCAGGTGCTCCACGGGGCCGCTTCTCGAAGGCGCCGGTCAGATCGCTTGGGCGATCGTGAACTGCACGCCGCCGTTGTCGTCGACCTGGGCGTCGAGGACCTTGTCGTCGAGGGTGACCGCGGCGGTCTCCTCAAGGAAGACCCGGGCACCGGCGTCCTCGAGGACCTGGTCGCCGGGCTGCGGCGCCTGGCTCGGGATGACGTGCAGGGCGGGGGAGTCGGGGGCGTCCTGGCTGATGCGCAGGCCGGCCTCGTGGCCGTCGGCCTGGTCCACGAGGGTCTTGACGACGGTGCTGGCGTTCTCGGTCAGGGTGAGCACGGTAGGTGCGCTCCTTCTCGTCGATTGCTGGCGGACCGCCCACCCTGCCCCGCCTGGCGGTGCCGTTCAACCCGCGAGGCCGGTCCGGGCGTGTCGGTCACGTCACGCCCGCCGCAAACCGGTTGAGGCCGGGAAATAGACTGCACGGGTCATGGCAGAGGTGGGAGAGCGCGAGCCGCGCGCGCAGCGACCGGCGCGGCGGCGTCGTCAGGGCAACCGTCGCAAGCCCGCCCAGACCCGCCGGCTGAGCCCCGCCGAGGTGGAGCGGCGCCAGGCGCTCGTCCCGAAGGTCGTCTACCCGGACGAGCTTCCGGTCAGCAAGCGCCGCGACGACATCGCCGCCGCGATCCGCGACCACCAGGTCGTGATCGTCGCGGGCGAGACCGGCTCCGGCAAGACCACCCAGCTGCCCAAGATCTGCCTCGAGCTCGGCCGTGGCGTGCACGGCATGATCGGGCACACGCAGCCGCGTCGGATCGCCGCACGCAGTGTCGCCGAGCGGATCGCCGAGGAGATCGGCACCACCATCGGCGAGCCCGGCGGCGTGGTGGGCTACCAGGTCCGCTTCACCGACCACTCCTCGCGCGACACGCTCGTGAAACTGATGACCGACGGCATCCTGCTCGCGGAGCTGCAGCACGACCGGATGCTCTCGGCCTACGACACCTTGATCATCGACGAGGCCCACGAGCGCAGCCTCAACATCGACTTCATCCTCGGCTACCTCAAGCAGCTGCTGCCGAAGCGTCCCGACCTCAAGGTCGTGATCACCTCCGCGACCATCGACCCCGAGCGCTTCGCCGCGCACTTCGCGCAGCGCGACGGCACGCCCGCACCGATCGTCGAGGTGTCCGGACGCACCTACCCCGTCGAGATCCGCTACCGCCCGCTGGTCGAGGAGCAGTACGACGACGATGACGGTGAGCCCGTGGTGCGCGACCAGACCGAGGCGGTCGTGGACGCTTGCCGCGAGCTCACCGCCGAGGGGCCCGGCGACATCCTGGTCTTCCTGCCCGGCGAGCGGGAGATCCGCGACACCGCCGACGTGCTGACGAAGGTCTCGGCGAGCGCGACCGGCGTGAACGGTTTCGACGTCGTACCCCTCTACGCCCGGCTGTCCTCCGCCGAGCAGCACAAGGTGTTCGAGCGGCACACCCGCCGCCGCGTCGTGCTGGCCACCAACGTCGCCGAGACGTCGCTGACGGTGCCCGGGATCCGCTACGTCGTCGATGCCGGGGTGGCGCGGATCAGCCGCTACTCCTACCGCACCAAGGTGCAGCGGCTGCCGATCGAGGCGATCAGCCAGGCCTCGGCCAACCAGCGCTCGGGGCGCTGTGGGCGGGTCGAGGCCGGTATCGCGGTCCGCCTCTACGCCGAGGAGGACTTCGAGGCGCGCCCGGAGTTCACCGACCCCGAGATCCTGCGTACCAACCTGGCCAGCGTGATCCTGCAGATGACCGCGCTCGGGCTCGGGGACGTGGGGCGGTTCCCGTTCGTCGACCCGCCGGACCAGCGCAACGTCAAGGCCGGCGTGCAGCTGCTCGAGGAGCTCGGCGCCGTGGTCTCGACGAGCTCGACCAACGGGGGCGGCAACCGCCTGACCGCCGTGGGCCGGCAGCTGGTGGCGCTGCCCGTCGACCCGCGGCTGGCCAGGATGGTGCTCGAGGCGGCGTCGCTCGGCGTGCTGCGCGAGGTGCTCGTCATCACCGCCGCGCTGTCGCTGCAGGACCCCCGCGAGCGGCCGGCCGAGCAGCGTCCGCAGGCCGACCAGAAGCACGCGCGCTTCAAGGACGAGACCAGCGACTTCCTGACCCTGCTCAACCTGTGGCGCTACGTGAAGCAGCAGCAGCGCGACCTGTCCTCCAGCGCATTCCGCCGGATGTGCAAGGCGGAGTACCTCAACTACCTCCGCATCCGCGAGTGGCAGGAGCTCGAGTCCCAGCTGCGCCAGGTCTGCAAGCAGCTGAAGATCGAGGTCCCGAAGGTCTCGACAGGCTCGCCCAATGAGCAGGGAGAGATCGACGGCGACGCCATCCACCAGGCGATGCTGTCCGGCCTGCTCTCGCACATCGGCCTGCGCGACCCCGACAAGCGCGACTACCTCGGCGCCCGCAACGCACGCTTCTCGGTGTTCCCGGCGTCGGGGCTGTTCCGCAAGCAGCCGCAGTTCCTGATGGCCGCCGAGCTCGTCGAGACCTCCAAGCTGTGGGCGCGTACCAACGCCGCCATCGACCCCGCGTGGGCGGAGCGGCTCGGTGCGCACCTGGTCAAGCGCTCCTGGTCCGAGCCGCACTGGTCCAAGAAGCGCGCCGCCGTCCTCGCCTACGAGCGGGTCACGTTGTACGGCGTCCCGCTGGCGTCCGAGCGGCTGGTCTCCTACGCCCAGGTCGACGCCGCCCTGGCCCGCGAGCTGTTCATCCGGCACGCGCTGGTCTACGGCGAGTGGGAGACGCGGCAGAAGTTCTTCGCCCAGAACCGTGCCCTGCTCGAGGAGGCAGAGGAGCTCGAGAACCGGGCCCGGCGGCGCGGCATCGTCGTCGACGAGCACACGCTGTTCGACTTCTACGACGCCCGGGTCGGCGCCGAGGTGGTCTCGGGTGCGCACTTCGACTCGTGGTGGAAGCGGGCCCGGCAGAAGAAGCCGGACCTGCTCACGTTCGACCCCGACATGCTCGTCAACGAGTCGGCCGGCTCGGTCACCGCGCACGACTACCCCGACGAGTGGCGCGAGGGCGACCTGGCGCTGCCGCTGACCTACCAGTTCCAGCCCGGCACCGCCGCCGACGGCGTCACGGTCGACGTACCCGTCGCCACCCTCAACCAGGTCGACCCGTCCGGCTTCACCTGGCAGGTGCCCGGCCTGCGCGAGGACCTGGTCACCGCGCTGATCCGCAGCCTGCCCAAGAACCTGCGGGTCAGCTTCGTGCCGGCGCCGAACTTCGCCCGCGACTTCCTGGCCGCCGTGTCGCCGGGGGAGGAGACGCTGCTCGACGCGCTCGAGCGCTTCCTGCGCGGCGTCACCGGCACCCACGTTCCCCGTGAGGCGTGGGACTGGGCCAAGGTGCCCGACCACCTGCGGCCCACCTTCCGGGTCGTCGACGAACGCGGCAAGGTCGTCGGCGAGGGCAAGGACCTCGAGGCCCTCAAGGCGCCGCTGCGGCCGAAGTTCACCGCCGCGATGGCCGAGGCTGCCGCCGACTCCGGGCTGACCGTCACCGGCCAGACCACGTGGACGTTCGGCACCGTCGAGCGCACCTTCACCCAGGTCCGCGCCGGCCACGAGGTGCGGGGCTTCCCGGCCCTCGTCGACGAGCAGACGTCCGTCGGCATGCAGGTCTTCGGCTCCGAGGCCGAGCAGGTCGCCTCCCACCGGCGCGGGCTGCGACGCCTGCTGATGCTGGCGATCCCGTCACCGGCGAAGCGGATCGCGAGCGCCCTGAGCAACACCGACAAGCTGGGGCTCGCGGGGTCGCCGTACCCCTCCGCCACGGCGCTCCTCGAGGACTGCGTCGCCGCGGCCGTCGACGAGCTGGTCGACCGCCACGGCGGACCGGTGTGGGACGAGGCGTCGTACGACGTCCTGCGCACGCGCGTCGCCGCGGACCTCGAGGAGGCCACCCGCGGGGTCATGCACGACGTGATCCGGGTGCTGGCCGCGTGGCGCGACGTGGACCGGCTGCTCAGCGGGTCGGCGTCGATGCCGCTGCTGCCCGCGCTGGCCGACATGAAGGCGCAGGTCGGCCGACTGGTGTTCCGCGGCTTCGTCGCCGACGTGGGCGTCGCCGCGCTGCGGCACCTGCCGCGCTACCTCGCCGCGGTCACCGCCCGCCGCGAACGGCTCGACGGTGAGCTCAGCCGCGACCGGATGCTGATGGACCAGGTCGCGAGCCTCCAGGACGCCTACCTGCACCGGGTCGAGGCGCTGCCCGACGGCCGGCCGCCCAGCGACGGGCTGGAGCGGGTGCGGTGGCTGCTCGAGGAGTACCGCGTCAGCCTCTGGGCCCAGCAGCTCGGCACCGCCCAGCCGGTCTCCGACACGCGGATCCGCAAGGCGCTCGACGCTCTCTAGAGGGTGCCGAGCTCGCGGGCCGCGGCGACCACGTCGTCGAACACGCCCTCGTCGAGGGCGGCCCCTTCCCGCCGTACGGCGTCCTCCTCGAGCACCAGCAGCCGGTCCAGGCGCACCTCGCTGGGTCGGTGCTCGCGGTCCCAGCCGCCGCTGCCGACGTCCATCCAGGAGCGGCCGTGCCGCGCCTCGTCCGCCTCGTCGCGGTCGTGGTCCTTGCTGGTCAGCATCAGGCCGTAGAGCCGGTCGCCGTCGCGGCCCACCAGCAGCACCGGGCGGTCCTTGCCCTGCGACGGGTCGTCCTCGTAGGACACCCAGGTCCACACCACCTCCCCGGGGTCCGGGCGGCCGTCGGGCTGAGGTGCGTAGGTGGTCTCCACGGCGCCGACCCTAGTTCCTGCGGCCGGGTCCTGTTGCTGGCGGCGAAAGCCCGGCAGGATGGCCGGATGCTGCGGCTCGACGACCACTGGATCTGGGACAGCTGGATCGCCGACGACGGCGAGCACTACCACCTGTTCTACCTGCAGGCGCCACGCGCGCTCGGCGACGCGGGGCTGCGGCACACCGCCGCCACGGTGGGGCACGCCCGCTCGCGCGACCTGGTGGCGTGGGAGGTGCTGCCCGGCGCCCTCGGCCCCGACCCGGGCGGCTGGGACGACCTGGCCATCTGGACGGGCTCGGTGGCACGCGGCGACGACGGCGTGTGGCGGATGTACTACACCGCGATCAACACCGGCGGCCACGGCGTGAAGGACCAGCGGATCGGCGTCGTCGAGTCCACCGACCTGACCACCTGGCGGCGGGTGCTGGACCGTCCGGCCCTGGAGGTGGACCGGCGCTGGTACAGCTCCCTCGACGACGACCCCGCGGCCAGCGAGACCTGGCGCGACCCGCAGGTGTTCCGGGTCGGCGACCAGTGGCACATGCTCGTCACCGCCCGCGGCCGGGGCGCGGCCCGCCACGACGACGGCGTCCTCGCGCACGCCACCAGCAGCGACATGCTCACCTGGGAGGCCGGGCCGCCGGTGTCGACGGTCGGCGACGGCTTCGGTCAGCTCGAGGTCGCCCAGGTCCGTGAGATCGACGGGCAGTGGGTGCTGGTGTTCACCTGCCACCCCGACGAGCAGACCGCCGAGCGACGCGCCACCTGGGGCGACCACTGCACCTGGTCGGTGCCCGGCGACGGGCCGCTCGGGCCGTGGGACATCTCCCGCGCGCGGCCGTTCGTCGCCGAGCCCGACCTGTTCGCGGCCCCGCTGGTGCAACGCCGCGACGGGTCGTGGGCGCTGGTCGGCTTCCGCAACCTCGAGCCCAAGGGCACGCTGTCCTTCGACATCCTGGACCCGGTGCCGGTCCACCTCGAGGACGGCGTGCTGGTCGCCGATGCGGACTACGTGCCCCCGCCGGTGATTGAGAGGCCGCTGTTCGCATGACCGACCTGCGGGTGGCGACCTACAACCTCTACCTCGGCGCGGACCTGTCCCTGCTCTTCGACGTCGGCGACCCGGCGCTGCTGCTGCGACGCGTCGCGACCCTGCGCGAGCAGCTCGCCGCGACCGACTTTCCCCAACGTGCGCTGGCGATCGCGGCGATCATTGCGTCGGAGCAGCCGCACCTCGTCGGGCTCCAGGAGGTGGCCCGCTGGGTGCTGCGCGCACCGAACGGGGCCGAGACCGTGGTCGCCGACTTCCTGCCGACGCTGCTGGCCGCGCTCGACACCGCCGGGACGCCGTACGACGTCCGTGGCGCGGCCGCAGGGTTCGGCGGCGGCATGGTGCTGCCGGACGGCTCGTGGATCGGCCTGGCCGGCGACAACGCGTGCCTGGTCCGGCGCGACGTGACCGTGACGGGGGAGCGGACCGGGCGCTACGAGCGGGAGTTCCGGATCGACACCGGCACCGGGATGGCCTTCCCGATCGGTCGTTCGTGGGGCGTCGTCGAGGCGACCGTCGGGGGCAGCCCGGTCGTGGTCGCGCACACCCACACGGAGGCCTGGGACGCCCCCGTGCGCGACGCCCAGCGTGACGAGCTGCTGGCCCGGCTCGAGGACGAGCAGCGTCCCGTCGTCCTGCTCGGCGACCTCAACGCGACCCCCCGCGAGGTCGGCGTGCCGGCGCCCTACGTCGACGCGTGGACCGCCGCCGGGGGCGACCCGCACGGCGGCTGGACCTGTGGCCAGGACGGCGACCTGCGCAACGAGGAGAGCGGGCTGCGTGAACGGATCGACTACGTGTTCGTGCGTGGCGCCGAGGTCACCGGCTGCAGGGTCGTCGGCGACCGCCCCGAGGATCGGGTCGGCGGCCTGTGGCCCTCCGACCACGCCGCCGTGGTCGCCGACCTCCACCTCCCCGACCCGGCGTGAAGGCGCACGTCAAACCTGCCGACCCGGCGTGAAGGGGCACGCCAAACCCGCCGACCCGGCGTGAAGGGGCACGCCAAACCCGCCGACCCGGCGTGAAGGTGCACGCCAATCCCGCCGACCCGGCGTGAAAGGGACAGGCGCAATCAGTCCGTCGGCGGGCGGCGCATCGCCTTGGTCTGCGAGCGCTGCTTCTTCCCGACCAGCCGGCGCTCCTTCGAGCCGCGGGTCGGCTTGGTGGGCCGGCGCGGGGGAGCCGGCGGCGTGGTGGCCCGGGTCAGGATCTCGGCCATCCGGCCGCGCGCGGCGTCGCGGTTGCGCAGCTGCGAGCGGTGCTCGGAGGCCACCACGGTGAGCACGCCGTCGACCAGGCGGTGCTCGAGGCGGCCGAGCAGGCGGGTGCGCAGGTGCTCGGGCAGGGACCGGGAGCGGGCCACGTCGAAGGAGAGCTCGACCCGGCTGTCCGCGGTGTTCACCGACTGCCCGCCAGGCCCGCTCGAGCGGCTGAACCGCTCGACGAGCTCGGCCTCGGGGACGGTGACGCCGCGGAACACCACCGGTCCGGTCATGGCGTGATCCGGGGTGGCTGGGCGCCGACCGAGGCGACGCACCGGGCGGCCGCCTCCATCGCTGTCGTGACGCCGCCGACCAGGAACCCGGCGGCCAGCGCGTCACCCGCGCCCGTGACGTCCAGCACGGTCCCGGGTACGGCGTCCCGGTCGTCGGGCACCCCGTCGATCACGAACGTCGCACCCTTCGCGCCGTGCTTGAGGACCAGGACCGTCGTACCCCCGGAGCCGAAGCCGCCGCTGCTGGTCGCCCACTCGGCGTCGGTGGCGAAGACGACCGTCGGCCGCAGCGAGGCGACCAGCTTGGAGAACGCGTCCCCGCCGAACCGCTGCACCATCGACGCGGAGGCCAGGTCGACCGCAACACGGGTGCCATGCGCACGGGCGACGGCGACGGTCTCGACGAGACGCCGCGGGTCGCGGGCCCGCAGCAGGGCGTAGCCGGAGACGAACAGCCAGTCCGCGCCCGTCAGCCACGCTCCGGCACGCAGGTCCTCCAGCCAGCTGAGGTCGCCGGCGTCCGAGGCCATCGAACGGGTGCCGTCGGTGACCACGGACAGGACCGCACCCATCCGTCCCGTCGGGCCGCCCCACAGCTCGACGCCGCGGGCGGTCAGCGCGTCCTCGACCAGCCGGCCGGTCGCCGAGTCGCTGCGGGGGCCGTAGACCCGTGCCGTGCCGCCCAGGTTCGCCACCCAGGTGGCCACGTTGGCGGCCTGCCCGCCGGCGGCGAACGTGATGCCCGCGCTCACGTCGTCGTCGGGCGCCAGCCCGGTGGGGGCGTCGACGAGCACGTCCAGCATGACGTCGCCGAGACACGCGACCAGCACAGTTCCTCCTGCGTCTCCGGCACAATCGCCGGATGACCTCGCTGCCTGTCCATCTGAGCCCCGTGGTGACGAACGCTATTGCATCCGGCGTCCCCGTGGTCGCACTGGAGTCCACGATCCTCGCCCACGGGCTGCCGACCGCGTCGGCGGTGCGCACCGCGGCCGACATCGAGGACGCCGTACGGCGCTCCGGAGCGTGCCCGGCGACGATCGCGGTCGTCGACGGGGTGGCCCGCGTCGGGCTCGACGAGGAGGCGCTCCGGCGTGTCGTGGAGGGCGAGGACGTCGCCAAGGCCAGCATCCGCGACCTGGCGGTCGTCATCACGAAGGGCCTCACCGCGGCGACGACCGTCGCGGCCACCGCCTACCTGGCGCACCTGGCCGGGATCCGGGTGTTCGCGACCGGCGGGCTCGGCGGCGTGCACCGTGGGGCCCGCGACTCCTGGGACGAGTCCGCGGACCTGGCCGCCCTCGGGTCCCTCCCGGTGGCGGTGGTCTGCGCCGGCGTGAAGTCGGTGCTGGACGTGCCGGCCACCCTGGAGCGGCTCGAGACCCTGTCCGTGCCGGTGCTCGGCATGGGCACCGACACGTTCCCGGGGTTCTACGTGCGCGACACCGGGCTGCCCGTGCCGTGGCGCGTCGAGACCGCGGACCACGTCGCGGCCGTGGTGCGCGCCCAGGACCGGCTCGGCCTGCGCAGTGGGGTGCTCGTCGCCAACCCCGTCGCGCCTGAGCACGAGATGGACCGGGCGCTGCACGACGCCACGCTGCAGGCGGGGCTGGCGGCGGCGAGCGCGACGGGCGTGCGGGGCAAGGACGTCACGCCCTACCTGCTGTCGTACTTCCACGAGCACACCGGCGGCGCGAGCCTGGCCACCAACGTGGCGCTGGTGCTGGCGAACGCGGCGCTGGCCGGACGCATCGCGGTGGCGCTCGACGAGGTCTCGCGGGGGGAGGAGTAGCGCGCCGGACCGGGAGCGCCTCACGGCGCGTGGCCGCTCGTAGCGGCTTATTTTGGGACCCGGGGCTGCCGCGGTCCGGCGCGGGTCCCACTCTACTAGGCGGCACCCACCACGCGGGGCAGGAGACGCGTGAGTTTGCTCAAGCCAGCAGACCGGAGCCCTCCAGCCGCGCGGCCTCCTCGAGCTGCTCGGCCATCGTCACCAGCTTGGCCGCCGACAGGTCGGAGGCGTGCGGGCTCTCCGCGTGCGGGGCGCCGACGTGCGCCCGTCCCGCCGCCACCACCCGTGCGAACGCTGCGGCCCGCCACAGGGTGTCGGCGAAGTCGCCCACGACGACACCACGCAGCACCTGGTCGACCAGCAGGCGGACCTCGTCCGGCCCCGGCGGGTCCACCACGCCGGCCACCACCTCGTGCACGGGTGTGTGCCGGCGGCCCTCGTCGAACTCACGCGCCGCCGCGGCCGGGTCCAGGTGCACCCACGCACGCAGCAGGTAGAGCCGCCACAGGCAGCCGGCGAGTGAGTCGGCGGGCGAGCCGGCCCACAGGTCCGCGAGGGTGTCGAGCCCCTCGGTCTCCGCGAGCCGCACCACCCGCTGCACGACCTCCTCGTCGGCGCTGTCGCGGGCGCCGCGCACCAGCAGGGTCGCGCAGCGGTCGGCCGCCTCGCTGCGGGCGGCCAGGTCCTCGTCGCCGGTCAGCGCGGCGAAGTGGCCGGCGCCCGGCAGGGCGGGCCGGTGGTGGGGGCGGGATCTCTCGGACATCGCATCCACGATAGTCGCGCCGGATTCGTCTGCGACCGCTCCGCCTGACGCGCAGACGAATCGGGGTTCAGCGTCGCGGTGGGGGCAGGGCGTCGGTGGCCTCGAGGACGTCCATCCCGGTGATCTGGAGCAGGTCCACGATGATCGAGCGGAGCTGGGCGAGCACGACGTCGGCGGAGAGGTCGTGGGCTCTTTCGACCGCGGCGGTGCCCTCGCCGATCGCGAGCAGCGCGCGACGGGCGTCCTGCGCCATCTCGCCGCGGGACAGCTGGTCGGCGAGCTGGTCCGCGGCGTCGGCGAGGTCGCGACACAGCAGCGCGTAGGAGCCCGGCAGCGGCTCCCGGTGGTAGCTCGCGACCGCGACCCGGCGCACCAGCACCCGGGTGTTGCGCATCGCGCGGTCCAGCGGCTCGACCAGCTCCGCCATCCGGCGCACGTCGCCGGTGTGCCGGCGCCGGAACGGCGAGGACGCCAGCACCGACAGGCCCTCGTCGGCGGCGGCCTGGAGCTCGCGGATCAGCGGCTCGGTGGCGCGTGCGGCGGCCAGCACGTCGACGGCGCGCTCGGCGTCGCCGTCGGTCGCGCTCTCGCCGGCTGCCCGCAGCAGCTGCGCCACCCGCCGTACGACGACCGCGGCCTGCTCACGGGGCCGGCGCAGCGGCGCACGGGGTACGACGGCCGCGGCGAGCAGCGCCACGGCGCCCCCGGTGAGCGCGTCCTCCCAGCGGGTCAGGGCGTAGCCGGGGGCCGCGGCCAGGGTGACCACGACGATCGACTGGACCGCGGCCTGGGTCACGAACAGCTGGCCGGAGGTGACCAGCATCGCGATCGACATCGCCCCCGCGACCACGATGCTCAGCTGCCAGGCGCCGCTCCCGATCAGCAGCACCAGCGCGTCGGCGAGGAAGACGCCGACCGCCACCCCGACGGTCACCTCGGCGACCCGGCGCAGCCGCTGGCCGTAGGAGGTGCCCAGGCACACGACGGCCACGATCGGTGCGAAGAACGGGTGCGGGTGGCCGACCACGGTGGTCGCCACGAACCAGGCGACCCCGGCCGCGACGGCGCACTGGCCGACGTGCCACAGCTTCGAGCGCAGCCGTGCCACCCGGGCCCGGGTGGACACCCTGCCCACGTCCCACAGCCGGTCCAGGGTCCGCTCGATGCCCAGGTCCTCGCGCACGAGGGAACGGTACCCACCGGCACTGCCTGCCGCCCGGGGAGCCGTCGCGGAAACCGGTGGTGCGGGCAGATACGGTGGTGCATCCACGCGTCGTTCGTCGTCAAGGAGGTGCCCGTGGGTCGCGGGTTCAGCCACGGGTCCCGTCGTGCCGCGCTGGTCGCGGCGGCGGCAGCCACCCTGCTGTCGGCGGCGTGCACCGCGCAGACCCCCGGAGGCCAGGCGAGCCCGAGCAGCTCGCCGGTGGCGAGCAGCAGCCCGAGCGGCCCGACCCCGCTGACGCTGGCGGTGTACGGCGACGCGCAGACGGTGGCCACGTTCGTCCGGATGGCCGACGTGTGGACCGACGCGCACCCCGACGTCCCGGTCACGGTGACCCACACCGCCGACGCCGCCTCCGCCGCGCGCCGGCTCGCGCAGCAGTTCGACGCCGGCGACGCTCCGGACCTCTTCCTGACCGACCACGACGACCTTGCCGGTCTCGTCCAGGCAGGCCGGGTGCAACCCGTCGACCAGCTCCTCGAGCAGCGCGGCGTGCTCTTCGGCGACGCCTACCAGCGGCTCGGGCTCGAGGCGTTCAGCGCCGACAGTGCCCTGCAGTGCATGCCGCACGACGTGTCGCCGCTGGTGACGTTCTACAACGCCGACCTGCTCAAGCCGCGGACGTTGAAGACCGCGGACCGGCCGGCCCCGACCCCGGAGACCGGCTGGACCTGGGAGCAGTACGCCCTCGCCGCCCGCCGGCTCTCCCAGCACGGCGTCCGCGGCGCCTACATCGCGCCCGACCTCGAGCAGCTGCTGCCGCTGGTCCGCTCCGCAGGCGCCGACCTCGTCGACGACCCGCGCACCCCGACCACGCTGACCAGCTCCGACGACAAGGCCCGCCAGGCGCTGACCCAGGTGCTCGCCGTGGCCCGTGACCGCAGCGTGGTACCGACCCCGCAGCAGCTGGCCACGCACTCCGCGGTCGACCTGTTCGAGGCCGGCAAGCTCGCGATGATCTTCGGCACCCGCCGCCTGGTGCCCAAGCTGCGCGAGGTGCAGGGCCTGCACTTCGACGTGCTGCCGCTGCCCACCCTGGCCAAGCCGCGAACGGTCGCGACCATGGACGGCTACTGCATCAACGCGCACACGCCGCACCTGCAGCAGGCCGCGGACTTCCTCACCTTCGCCAGCGGGGCGGAGGGCGCGAAGCTCACCGCCGGGTTCGGGGGCGTCGTACCCGCCAACATCGAGGCGCTGCACTCCGACGCCTTCACCGACCCCGGTGCCGACCCGTCGCACACCGTCGTCTTCGCCGACGCCCTCCGGCACGCGGACGCCCTGCCGTTCGTGCCCGGCTGGCCGCAGGTGGTCGCCGACACCGACCCGCTGGTCGCGCGGATCTTCACCGACACCAGGCCCAACCTCACCGCGCTCACCGTCGCCATCGACGCGCGCTCGCAGCAGGTGCTCACGCCGCCGTCGGCGTCGCCGTCGCCCTGACGGCGCGAGCCTGACGGGGTCAGGCGTCGGTGTGGTCGGTGTGGTCGGTGATCGCCGCGGCGAGGATCTCGGCGCTGAGCTCGATCTGCCAGGGCCGGGCGCCGAGCTCGGCGAGCCGCTCGGCGACCAGGTCGGGCATCTCCGCGACGCCACCCTCCGGCGGCTCCCAGAGCAGCCGGCGCACGTAGTCGGGGGTGAGCAGGTTCTCCACCGGCAGGTCGAGGCTCTCGGCGCGCTCCTTGAGGGTGGTGCGCGCGGCGGCCAGGCGGGCGGCGGCGACGGGGTCGCGGTCGGCCCAGGCGCGCGGCGGCGGCGGACCGTCGTACCTCGCGGCCAGCGTCGGCAGCTCGGCCTCCTCGAGGCCGCGCGCGGTGCGCAGCGCGGTGACCCACTGGTTCACGTAGCGCTCGGCGCCGCGGCCCTTGAAGCCCTTGAGCCCGAGCAGGCTGCCGCGGTCGCGGGGCAACGCGTTGGCGGCCTCGACGATCGCGGCGTCCGGCAGGATCCGGCCCGGGGTGACGTCGCGCTGCTGCGCGATCCCGTCCCGGGTCTCCCACAGGGCGCGTACGGCGGCCAGGGACCGGCGCCCCTTGGCGCGGTGCATGCCCGACGTGCGCCGCCACGGCTCGTGCCGGGGGCTGGGCCCGTCGAACTCGACGAGGTGCGCGAACTCCTGCCGGGCCCACTCGTCCTTGCCGGTCTCGGCCAGCTCGGCGGCGAGCGCCTCGCGCAGCTCGAGCAGGACCTCGACGTCGAGGGCGGCGTACTCCAGCCACGGCTCGGGCAGCGGCCGGGTCGACCAGTCCACGGCCGAGTGCTCCTTGCGCATCCGGCGGCCGACGATGGTCTCGACGAGGGTGGCCAGACCGACCCGCGGGTAGCCGAGCAGCCGCCCGGCCAGCTCGGTGTCGAACAGCGTGGTCGGGTACAGGCCCAGCTCGCGCAGGCACGGCAGGTCCTGGGTGGCGGCGTGCAGGATCCACTCGGCGTCGCCGAGGGCCTCCTGCAGCGCGCTCAGGTCGCCGAACGGGATCGGGTCGATCAGCGCCGAGCCGGCGCCCTCGCGGCGCAGCTGGATCAGGTAGGCCCGCGCCGAGTAGCGGTAGCCGGAGGCACGTTCGGCGTCGATCGCGACCGGACCCGTGGCAGCGCCGAACGCGGCCACCACGGCGGCGAGCCCCTCCTCGGTGTCCACCACCGGCGGTAGCCCGTCACGGAGCTCGAGCAGGGGGGCCGGCTCCTCCTCGATGGGGGCAGCGGCCGCGTCGTCCACGATCTCCTCTTCGTCGTTGTGCTCGGGTGCGCGGTCGGCCATCAGTGCGGGCCGCGCTGTCCGCGGCGACTGGGCATGGAGGCGACACCCTCCGGTACGGGCGGAAGCCCGGCAGCCGTGCACAGTAGCTCACCCCAGGCCTCGACGTGCGGGCCGAGGTCGAGCACGGCGCCGTCGGCGGGCAGCGGCGTCCAGGACGCGCGGATCTCCAGCTGCGCGGTCGCCTCCTCCTCTGCCATCCCGCCGAAGCTCTCCGAGGAGACCTTGGTGACGGTGCCCGAGGGGCGGGAGTACGGCGCGCCGTGGGCGTCGAGGGCCTCGGTCAGCCAGGACCAGCCGACCTCGGCGAGCAGCGCGTCGTTGGCCATCTCGGGGTCGATCTCGGCGCGGGCGTAGGCCACGCACCGGAACGTGCCCTCCCAGGCGTCGTTGCCGGCCGGGTCGTGCAGCAGCACGATGCGGCCGGTGCCGACCTCGTCGCCGTCGATGGTCACGTCGCCGGACAGCGCGGACGCGTAGGGGGCGATCCGCTGCGGCGCCGGCATCTCCTCGCAGAACACCTCGGGGCGGAGCCGGGCAGCGCGCATCTGTGCGACGGCGGCCCGGAACTCCTCAGGTGTGGCAGAGGGGTCCACACGGGGCTCCTGACGTGCGACCATGAGGCCAGCGTAAGCCGGGTGAGCGCACCGGGTCGCCCGACACGCTGCGCCGCGTCGGCTGACCGGCTACGGCTGCGTCACACGCGTCACATCCGGCCCACGGACGCCCTCTCGATTCGTTCCCGCGGCTGGTCGGCTGGGACAATCACCAGGTGACTCCTGCCCTCGCCGACTCCGCCTTCCTGCGCGCCGCCCGCGGCGAGCCCGTGCCGCACACCCCCGTCTGGTTCATGCGGCAGGCCGGCCGCTCCCTGCCGGAGTACCGCAAGGTCCGCGAGGGGGTGCCGATGCTCGAGTCCTGCATGCGGCCCGACCTGGTCGTCGAGATCACCCTGCAGCCGGTCCGCCGCTACGGCGTCGACGCCGCCATCTTCTTCTCCGACATCGTGCTGCCGCTCAAGGCCGTCGGCGTCGACCTCGACATCGTGCCCGGCGTGGGCCCGGTCGTCGCGAAGCCCGTCGAGACGCGCGCCGACGTCGCCGCGATCCCCGACCTCGACCCCTCCCACGTCGGGTTCGTCACCGAGTCGGTGCAGACCCTGGTCGGGGAGCTGGGCGGCACCCCGCTGATCGGGTTCGCGGGCGCGCCGTTCACCGTGGCGTCGTACCTCGTGGAGGGCGGGCCCTCCAAGGAGCACGCCAAGACCAAGGCGATGATGTTCGGCGCCCCGGACGTGTGGGACGCGCTGATGCGCAAGATCGCGGGCATCTCCGCGGCCTACCTCGAGGTGCAGGTCGCCGCCGGTGCGTCCGCCGTCCAGCTGTTCGACTCCTGGGCAGGCGCGATGTCGCCCGCGGACTACCGCCGCTACGTGATGCCCTACTCCTCGGCCGTGCTGGCCCGGGCCGGCGAGCTCGGTGTCCCGCGCATCCACTTCGGCGTCGGCACCGGCGAGCTGCTCGGCGCCATGGGTGAGGCCGGGGCCGACGTGGTCGGCGTCGACTGGCGGGTCCCGCTCGCCGACGGCATCGCCCGCGTCGGTGGCCGCGCCGTCCAGGGCAACCTCGACCCGTCCCTGGTCTTCGCGCCCACCGAGGTGATGCTCGCCCGCGCCGCCGAGGTGCTCGAGGCCGGCAAGGCCGCCCCCGGCCACGTCTTCAACCTCGGCCACGGCGTGATGCCCTCCACGCCCCCCGACCAGCTCGCCCGGCTCACCGACTTCGTGCACGAGCACTCCACCCGCTGAGCCCTGGGCCGTTTACCAGGTGATGTCGAGAAACTGCCGCTCCCCATGGTGATTTCCCCATGGGGAGCGGCAGTTTTCCGGCATACCCTGGTAAACCGCCACTAGGCCCCGGCCGTCGCGTCCGTCGCGTCCGCCGCGTCCGCTTCCGCCGTACGGCGCCGGGCGAACGACCGGCGCAGCAGCAGCCACGCGGGCACTCCGAGCAGCAGGAGCACGCCGCCGAACGGCAGCACGGCACCGGTCACGGTCAGCATCACGACGACCGTCGCGACCAGGCTGTCCCAGCCGGCACGCAGACCGGCGAGGAAGCCGGCGTCGTCGAGCGCGCCGGGGGGAGCCGCGGCGGGCCGTTCGAGGGTGAGGGTGATCGTCGAGAGCGTGGTCTGGTCGGCCAGGTAGTCACGCTGCGCGGTCAGCGACTGGATCTCGGCCTCGCGCTGGGTGATCTCCTGCTCGAAGCGCAGCAGGTCGGCCACGTCGGCGGCCTGGCGCTGGAACTTCTGGAGCCGGTCGAGGCTGTTCTGCAGGGTCTGCAGCCGCTCGCGGACGTCGATGACCTGCTGGGTGACGTCCTCCGACGAGGTGTGGTCGGTGACCTTCGTGCCGAGCCGGCCGAGCGCGGTCATCGCGGCGTCGAAGCGCGGGGCGGGCACCCGCACGACCAGCGTCGAGCGCTCGATGCTGCCGTTGCTGCGGTGCGTGGTCTGCTCGTTGTCGATGGTGCCGCCGAACGCTGCCACCAGCCGGTCCACCTCGGCGCGCGCGTGGTCGAGGTGCCGGCTGGTCAGCACCAGCTCGCCGGTCCTGATCCGGGCCCGGGTCTCGACCACGGTCCGGTTCACGGCCCCGGAAGGCGCCCCGAGCGCCTCGGGCGCCTCGGGCGCCTTCGCCGCACCGCCGGCAGCGCTGCCGGAGTCGCTGGTGGCGAACCCGGTGTCCGCTGAGGAACCGCCCCCACCACCGCCGGAGCACGCGGCCAGCCCGCCGGCCGAGAGCACCAGCACGGTTCCCGCCGCCGCCAGCCGGACCCGCCGGTCCCGCCGCTGCACTGTCGTCCCAGCCATCGCACCCACCCCTTGCGGTCAGGGTCACCGGGCCTCACGTCCGGTACCAGCGGTGGGACGCGCTGCGACCGGAGCCGGTTCCCGACCGCCCGGTGCTCGGTGACCGCCCTGGAGAGTGGGAACCTTGTCCCGTGACTCCTCGCCGAACCCGTCGCCAGGCTCCCCGCGCACCCCGCGTGGTCGTGGTCGGCGGCGGCATCGCGGGCCTGGCCGCGGCCGCTGCGGTACGGCGTGCGGCCCCCGGCCTCGAGGTGCTCGTGCTCGAGTCCGCGCCTGAGGTCGGCGGCAAGCTGGCGCAGGCCGAGGTGGCCGGGATCCGGGTCGACGTCGGTGCCGAGGCGATGCTCAACCGCCGTCCCGAGGCCGTCGCGCTCGCCCGCGCCACCGCCCTCGCCGACGACGTCGTGCACCCCGCGACCACCGCTGCGAACCTCTGGTCCCGGGGCCGCATGCACGCCATGCCACGCACCCTGATGGGCGTCCCCACCGACGCCCGGCTGCTCGCCGACAGCGGCGTGATCTCCAAGGCCGGGCTGGCCCGGATGGCGATGGACACCGTGCTCCCGCCCACCGAGCTCGGCGACACCGACGTCAGCGTCGGGTGGCTGATCGAGGAGCGCTTCGGCCGCGAGGTCGTCGACCGGCTCGTCGAGCCGCTGCTCGGGGGTGTCTACGCCGGGCACGCGCGGGAGATCTCCGCCCGCGCCGCGGTGCCGCAGGTGGTGGCCCTGCTCGAGCGCGACAAGTCGATGATGCGGGCCGCCGCGGCGGCCACCGCGGTCACCAGCGACGTCCCCGTCTTCGCCGGCATCGACGGCGGGGTCGGCCGGCTGCCGCAGGCTGTCGTCGACGCGTTCGCCCTCGACGTCCGCACCGGTACGACGGTCCGCGACCTCGCCCGGGCGGCCGACGGCGGCTGGAACCTCGTGACCGGCCCGACCACCCACCCCGACGTGCTGCACGCCGACGCGGTGGTGCTGGCCACGCCCGCGGCCGCGACCGCGCGCCTGCTCGCCCACGTGGTCCCCGACGCGGCCCTGGAGCTGGCCCGCGTCGAGACCGCGTCGATGGCCGTGGTGACGCTGGCGTTCCGGGCCCGCGACCTGCCGCCCACCTCCGGCTCCGGGTTCCTCGTGCCGCCGGTCGACAAGCGCCGGGTCAAGGCTGCGACCTACTCGTTCGCCAAGTGGGACTGGGTCCGCGAGGCGGGCCGCCAGTCCAGCCGTGCCGGCGGCGACGGCGACGACGACCTGCTGGTCCTGCGCTGCTCGATCGGCCGGCACCGCGAGGAGCAGGTCCTCCAGGTCGACGACGAGCGGCTCGTCGAGATCGCGGTCGAGGACCTCGCCGACGCGATCGGCGCCTGCGTACGCCCCGTCGACTCGCACGTGCAGCGCTGGGGCGGTGCCCTGCCGCAGTACGCCGTCGGCCACGTCGACCGGGTCCGCCGGGTCCGCGCCGCGGTCGCCGCGCACCCCGGCCTGGCCGTCTGCGGGGCGTCGTACGACGGCCTCGGGATCCCGGCCTGCATCGCCTCCGCCGAGCTCGCGGCCACCCAGGTCCTCGCCGCGCTGCCGGGCTTGGGAGAATGACGCCATGACCGAGAAGGCCGCCAACCAGGGCAAGCGCGCGAAGGACCTCAACGACACCATCCGCTACACGATGTGGTCGGTGTTCCACCTGCGCGAGGTGATCGGCGAGGGCGACCGCGCCGCCGAGGCCAACGAGCTCGAGAAGCTCCTCGAGGGGCTCGCCGCCGACGGCGTCACCGTCCGTGGTCTCTACGACGTCTCCGGCCTGCGCGCCGACGCCGAGGTCATGGTCTGGTGGCACGCCGAGGACTCCGACGACCTCCAGGCCGCCTACCACCGCTTCCGTCGTACGGCGTTCGGCCGGCGCCTCGACCCGGTCTGGTCGCAGATGGCGCTGCACCGCCCGGCGGAGTTCAACAAGTCGCACATCCCGGCGTTCCTCGCCGACGAGGAGCCGCGCGCCTACGTGTGCGTCTACCCGTTCGTGCGCAGCTACGAGTGGTACCTCCTCGAGGACGAGGAGCGCCGCCGGATGCTCGCCGAGCACGGCATGATGGCCCGTGGCTACCCCGACGTGCGCGCCAACACGGTCGCGTCGTTCGCGCTCGGCGACTACGAGTGGATGCTCGCGTTCGAGGCCGACGAGCTGCACCGGATCGTGGACCTGATGCGGCACCTGCGCGCCTCGGACGCCCGGCGCCACGTCCGCGAGGAGGTGCCGTTCTACACCGGGCGCCGCCGTACCCCCACCGAGCTGGTCGCCGCGCTGCCGTGACGCGCGCCTGACGCCCTGGAGCCGGTCGCTAGGCTCGTGGCATGGGCTACCAGGTCGACAAGTCTGACGCCGAGTGGCGCGAGCAGCTCTCTCCCGAGGAGTACGCCGTGCTCCGCAAGGCGGGCACCGAGCGCGCCTTCACCGGCGAGTACACCGACACCACCACCGAGGGCGTCTACCGCTGTCGGGCCTGCCGGGCCGAGCTGTTCCGCTCCGACAACAAGTTCGAGTCCCACTGCGGCTGGCCGTCGTTCTACAGCCCGCTCGCCGAGGACCGGGTGGAGTACATCGAGGACACCACCCTCGGCATGAAGCGGGTCGAGGTCCGCTGCGCGGGCTGCGGGTCGCACCTGGGCCACGTGTTCGAGGGCGAGGGCTACGACACCCCGACCGACCAGCGCTACTGCATCAACTCGATCAGCCTCACCCTCGAACCCCGTTGAGCCGGCGCTAGGTCGCGTCGAGCCGGCGCTGGGTCGCGTCGAGCCGGCGCGTGGTACCGACTGCGTGCCGACTCGACGCGACTGCGCGCCGACTCAACGGGTGAGGTGCGGGCTCAGCTGCCGAACCGGACCACCTGCGGGTCGTGGTCGGACTGCTGGGTGCTGAACTCGCTGTTCACGTGCACCACGTCGTAGGAGTAACCGCCGGCGACGAACCCGGGCGAGACCAGGATGTGGTCGAGCACCTGGCTGTTGCCCTCGTAGACGTAGGTGTAGCGCTCCGCGGTGATGAGCGTGCGCGGCAGGTCGGTCAGCGCGGTCGCTCCGGACCCGACCAGGATGTCCGCGGTCTGCGAGAAGTCGTAGTCGTTGAGGTCACCCATGACCACCACCTTCGCGTTGGGGTCCGCGCCCAGCAGCGACGACACGAACGAGCGCACCAGCGTGGCCTGCGAGTGCCGCTTGGTGGCCGAGGACTGGGTCGGCGGCTGGAGCTTGCCGAACAGCGGGTCGTCGCCGCCCTTGGAGGAGAAGTGGTTGGCGACGGCGAAGAACGTCGACCCGTTCCACGTGAACTCCCCGGCCAGCGGCTTGCGGGTGGCGTCCCACGCGGCGTCGGTGGGGGAGACCCGTCCCGGCGAGATGGTCAGGTGCGTCGACGTGCCGGTCCCGGTGACCGCGGTCCCGGTCGTCGAGGACGGCGTGCCGCGGTCCACGAACGCCAGCCCCCGGTCGGTGCGGAACAGGAACACCACCCGGATGTTGCCGCCGGGCTCGCCCCCGTCCGCGTCGTTGACCGGGTTGATCTGGCGGGAGGAGTACGACGGCCCGCCGGCCGCCGAGATCGCGGCGGTGAGCTTGCCGATCGTCTGGTCGGCCGCGACCACGCCGTTGTCGGTGGCGCCGTTGTTGTCCTGGATCTCCTCGATCGCGAGCAGGTCCGGGGACTTCAGGTTCGACACGATCTGCCCGGCGAGCCCGTCGAACTTGGTCTGCGGGTCGGTCGGGTCGAGGTTCTCCACGTTGAACGTCGCCGTGGTCAGCTGCGTGGCCGTCGGGGTCGTGGTGACCTCGGGCGTGATCGCGCCGGGGACCAGCGTGGGGCTGGCGGTCGCCTTCAGGTGGAAGTTGCCGAAGCCGTAGTCCACGACACCGGTCACGGTGCCCGCGTAGGAGTCGCCGACGTTCGCGGCCGGGACGGCCACCAGGCTGCTGTCGAGCACGACCCGCTCCGGGTTGGGGTCGGTCGCGGTCATCACGATGCCGCCGCGGGTGGTGCGGGTGCCCGAGCCGACCGGGACCACCGGCGTCTCGCCGTACGCCGTCTTCGTCGGGCCGACGACCTGCGGGGTCGCGATGGAGACCCGCATCCCCTCCAATGATTCCCAGAAGTCGATGCCGTCGGTGGCGGGGTCGAACGTGCCGGAGGTCTCCACGTTGCCGGTGGCGTCGTCCTCGATCACCGAGCCCGGCGGCACCCGGCCGCCCGAGCCGACCAGCGTGGCGGCGGGCAGCGCGACGCCGCTGGCGACCTTGGTGATGCTCGGTGCGGTGATCTCGGTGGTGGTCAGGTTCGAGGTGCCAGTGGCGCCGCCGGGGCGGAACTCCGCCACCGTGCCGGAGACCGTCACCGAGTCACCGACGACCACGGTCGGCGCGCTCGAGGTGTAGACGAGGATGCCCTCGCTGGTCGCGACGTTGCTGTCGGGGCAGGGGTCCTGCATCCAGAAGCCGGTGGTCGACTTCGCGGTGACCACGCCGGGCAGCCCCGTCACGGAGGAGTACGACGACAGGTGGCCGGCCCCCTGCACGTCGTGGATGCGCGTGCCGGTGCACGACGACCCGCTGGTGCTGTTCTGCGGTGCAGGTGCCGCGGCGGTGAAGTCGGCCGCGTTGTTGTCGGTGTCGGCCGAGCCGCGCTGCGGCGAAGTGGTGTTGCTGCCGGCCGGTGCCGGACTGCCCTCGCTGTCGTTGGCGGAGCCGTAGCCGACGTAGTCCTTCACGCCGGCGCCCGCGTGGCAGGCGCTGCCGCACGTGAGCGCGGTGCCGTTGGTGACCAGGGCGACCTTGCCCGAGGTCGCGCTCAGGTTCGCCGTACCGGTCGCGTCGGGGGTGGGCAGGGCCGCGCCCGTCGTCCCGCCGGCGAGCTGGACGAGGTAGTGCGCGCCCGGGGCGATCGACCCGGTCAGGGCGGTCGCGGTCCAGGTGGTGCCGGTGGCGCTGGCGTACTGCACCGACCAGCCGGCCACGCTGACCGAGCTGGTGCCGGCGTTGACGAGCTCGACGTAGTCGTGGTTGTAGGGCGCGCCGGTGTTGCCGCCGCCGCCGTACACCTCGGACACCCGGACGTCGGTGCTGGCCGCCATCGTGGGTGTGGCGGCCAGGACCGCGGCCACCGGGCTCAGCGCGGCAGCGGCCACCAGGGCCGTGACGCGCAAGGACTTCCGTTCCACTGTGCATCCCTCTCATGGTTGCCCCCCGGCAGCCCGGCGAGGTCCGCCGAACGAGAGATTCGCGCGCTCACACTAGGGACACCGGCACTCCGTGTCGATGCAGGGGGCCGATCGTTCCGTGTCCGTTCACCGGCGCACCCCTTAGAGTCACCGGCATGGCGAAGACACCGGCGGCGACGGTCACGGCGGGCGGGCGCGAGGTGCGCGTCTCCAGCCCGGACCGGGTGATCTACGAGGCGACCGAGCGCACCCCCGAGGTCACCAAGCTCGACGTGTGCACGTTCTTCGCGACCGTGGGCGAGCCGCTGATGCGTGCCGTGGGGGAGCGTCCGACGGCACTCGAGCGGTGGCCGGACGGCTACCGCGAGGGGATGCGGCTCTCGACGGGGTACGGCGACGACGGTGACGGCTTCTACCAGAAGCGCCTGCCGAAGGGCGCCCCCGACTTCGTCGAGACGGCGCGCATCACGTTCCCGAGCGGCCGGACCGCCGAGGAGCTCTGCCCCACCGAGCCGGCGGCCCTGGTGTGGGCCGCCCAGATGGGGGCGCTGACGTTCCACCCGTGGCCGGTGCGCCGGCCCGCGGTCGACCACCCCGACGAGCTGCGCCTCGACCTCGACCCGCAGCCGGGCACCACGTTCGCGGACGCGCAGCGCGTCGCCGCGGTGGTGCGCGAGCTGCTCGAGGAGCTCGGGCTGCGCGGCTACCCCAAGACCAGCGGCAACCGGGGCATCCACGTCTACGTCCGGCTCGAGCCCCGGTGGACGTTCGACGAGGTGCGGCACGCGGCGATCGGCTTCGGCCGCGAGCTCGAGCGGCGCGACGACGGCGTGACCACCGAGTGGTGGAAGGAGCTGCGCGGTGAGCGGATCTTCCTCGACGTCAACCAGAACCTCCGCGACCGGACCATCGCGAGCGCGTGGAGCCTGCGGCCGCGTCCGGGCGCCCCGGTGAGCACCCCGATGACGTGGGAGCAGCTCGCCGACGTGCGGGACCCCCGGGACTTCAACCTGGCCACGGTCCCGGACTACCTGGCCGACGGGGACCCGTGGGCCGGCATGGACGACACCGCCTACGCCCTCGACCCGTTGCTCGCCCTGTGGGAGACCCTGCCGGGCGGCGAGATGAACTTCCCGCCGGACTACCCCAAGATGCCGGGGGAGCCGCCGCGGGTGCAGCCGTCCAAGAAGGTCGCAGCGCACTGGGATGAGGACGGCAACCGCGTCGAGGACCAGCGCGCCTGACGCAGCCGTGCCGGGCCGTGGTCCAGGCGGCCAGTCGTACCACCCGAATGGCCTAACTTCCGACTTTTCGCGTGACCCCGGGCCGGTGGGGGACGTAGTGTCGGGCGTGCAGTCGACGGGGGCCGACCCGAGGGGGGTCCTCGCAGTGACGAAGACCGACATGTGGCAACAGCGGCTCGACGCAGTGCGCGCGCCGGGAGAGCCGATCGAACGACGCGGTGACATGGTCCAGTCGCTCACCGCCGAGGAGCTCGTCGAGCGGCTGCGCCGTACGAGGCAGCGCACAGCGGGAGGACATGATGACGGGGTTTCCGGAGCCAGCCGCTGACACAGCGGACCCTCGCGAGCTGTTCGGTCGTTACCTGACCTACTACCGCGCCACGGTGCTGCGGAAGCTCAACGCGCTCAGCCCCGACGAGCAGCGCAGCTCGCGGCTGGCGTCCGGGTGGACGCCGCTCGAGCTGGTGCACCACCTGGCGTTCATGGAGCGCCGCTGGTTCGTGTGGGGCTTCCTGGCCGAGGACGTCGACGAGCCCTGGGGCGACAGCGTCGACCACCGCTGGGCGGTTCCCGAGGGAGTCACCGCGGCCGACGTGGCCGGGCTGCTGCAGGACGCCGCGGCCCGGACCGAGGCGGTGCTGGCCGGGCACGACCTCGAGGCCACCGGCGCGGACGGCGGTCGCTTCGGCGAGCAGGCTCCCACGCTGGCGTGGATCTGCTTCCACGTGCTCCAGGAGTACGCCCGGCACGCCGGGCACCTCGACATCGCTGTCGAGCTCGCCGGAGGACCGCTCGGGGAGTGACTACATCCCGCTGACGCCCTCGCCGCCGCCGGCCTGCTCGTCGAAGTTCTCGTGCTCGAGCAGGTGCAGCACCGGGACGCCCAGCTTGCGGCGGGCCCGGTGCGTCCAGTCGAGGTGGAAGAACTCCGCGACCACGTGGGGGCGAGTCAAGATGATCGCCTCCGCGGCACTGACCTGCTGCACCTTCGCGGCGAGGGCGGTGATCGGGTCGGCGCTGACGACCTCGCCGACCACGTCGGCACCGCACGCGGTGAGCCGGTCGACGCAGTCGCCGACGTCCTTGCGGGCCTCGTCGAGCAGCTCGCGCTGGACCTCGGCGAGGCTGTCGTTGTCGAGCACCAGGGCGGGGGAGGCGAGCACCTCGCTGGCCGCGATCGAGCCCATGGCGGACTCGACGCGGGACGCGGCGTCCTCGACGGGCAGCAGCACGTGGTAGCGGACCGGGTCCTCGACGTCCTCGTGCAGACCGCGCACCTGGCGGGCGTCCTGGACCGAGAGGGGCTGCTCGACGAGGAGCACGACGTCGTAGGTGCTGGGTGTCTCGCTCATGTCGTCAGGCTAGTCCCCGGAACCAGGAGTCCCCAGTACTTCGGCCAGGTCGTAGGAGACCGGCTCCTCGAGCTGGTCGTAGCCGCAGGACTCCGGGTCGCGGTCGGGACGCCAGCGCTTGAACTGCGCCGTGTGGCGGAAGCGTGAGCCCTCCATGTGGTCGTAGCCGACCTCGATCACGCGCTCGGGACGCAGCGGGACGAACGAGAGGTCCTTGCCCTGGCTCCACCGGCTCTGGGTGCCCGGAACCCTGTCGGCCCCTCCGAATGTGCTCTGCGCGATCGCCCACTCGCTCCACGCCCCCCAGGGGTGCTCGGAGAGGTCCTCGCAGACCAGGTCGGCGAGCTCGTCGACCAGCTCGGCGCGCCGCTTCGCGGTGAACGAGGCGCTCACCCCGATGTGCTGGAGACGTCCCTGGCCGTCGTACAGACCGAGCAGGAGCGAGCCCAGCAAGGGGTTCTGCTCGGTGGAGGTCTTGTGGAGCCGGTAGCCGGCGACCACCACGTCGGCTGTGCGGTCGTGCTTGATCTTGAGCATGGTGCGGGCGTTGGGCTGGTAGGGCGTCGCGACCGGCTTGGCGACGACACCGTCGAGCCCGGCGCCCTCGAACTGCTCGAACCACTGCTGCGCGACAGCGGGGTCGTCGGTCACCCGGGTCAGGTGCACCGGCGCCTGCGCCTCGGCGAGCGCGCCCTCGAGCGCGGCGCGACGCTCCGCGAACGGCCGGTGCGTGTAGTCCTCGTCGCCGAGCGCGAGCAGGTCGAAGGCCACGTAGGCCGCCGGTGTCGTCTGCGCGAGCATCCGCACCCGCGAGTCCGCCGGGTGGATCCGCTCCTGGAGCTTCTCGAACTCGAGCCGGTCACCGATCGCGAGCACGATCTCGCCGTCGAGCACGCACCGCTGCGGCAGGTTGGCCTTGAGCGCCTCGACCACCTCGGGGAAGTAGCGGGTCAACGGCTTGGTGTTGCGGCTGGCGATCTCCACCTCGTCGCCGTCGCGGAACACCAGGGCCCGGAAGCCGTCCCACTTGGGCTCGAAGGAGAGGCCGCCGTGCTTGGCCGGGTCGGGGATCCCCTTGACCGCCTTGGCGAGCATCGGCTGGACCGGGGGCATCACGGGCAGGCGCATGCGGGCATCGTAGGCTGCTGCGGTGCCCATCGCGCTGACCGAACGCAACCCGTCCGTGCCGCGCGACCGGCTCCTGGGCGAGCTGGTACCCCCGCCGCGGTTCGCCGAGGTCAGCTTCGACTCCTACCGCCCGGACCCCGCGCAGCCCTCGCAGGCGCAGGCCGTCGAGACGCTGCGGTCCTTCGCGGACGCCCTTTCCGAGCCGCGCAAGCGTTCTCGCTGGTCGAGCCTGTCGAGACGAGCTCGACGGACGGAAGGGCAGGGGGGTGTCTACCTCGACGGCGGGTACGGCGTCGGCAAGACCCACCTGCTGGCCTCGACCTGGCACGCGGCGCCCGGGCCGAAGCTGTTCGCGACGTTCGTCGAGCTCACCCACCTGGTGGGGGCGCTCGGCTTCCACGACGCCGTTGCCGCGCTGTCGTCCTACACCCTGGTGTGCGTCGACGAGTTCGAGCTCGACGACCCCGGCGACACAGTGCTGGTCTCCACCCTGCTGCGCAACCTGCGCGACGCCGGCGTCCGGCTGGTCGCCACCTCCAACACGCTGCCCGGCAAGCTCGGCGAGGGCCGCTTCGCCACCGACGACTTCATGCGCGAGATCCAGGGCCTGTCCGCGCACTTCGAGTCCGTGCGCGTCGACGGCGAGGACTACCGGCACCGCGGGCTGCCGGAGGCGCCGGCCGCGCCATCCCTGGACGCCGTACGGCGGCGGGCGGAGGCGCCCGGCGCGAGCTTCGACCACTTCGTCGACCTGAGCCGGCACCTCGCCGAGGTGCACCCGTCGAAGTACGGCGCCCTGCTCGACGGCGTGCAGGTGGTCTGCCTCGAGGACGTCCGCACCGTCGAGGACCAGGCCGTCGCGCTGCGCCTGGTGGTGCTCGCGGACCGGATGTACGACCGCGACCTGCCCGTGGTCGCCAGCGGTGTCACCTTCGACGAGCTCTTCGCGCCGCAGCTGCTCGAGGGCGGCTACCGCAAGAAGTACTTCCGCGCCGTCTCGCGCCTGGTCGCCCTGGCCCGCGAGGGCTCCGGCCTCCCCGACCCGACCTGACCTGACCGACCCACCCCCTCACGTTGAGTCGGCACTCCCAGCACGTTGAACCGTCACTCCGGGCACGTTGAGCCGTCTGCGGGGTCAGGGGATTGTCGCAACACCCCTGACCCCGAGGGGTGTTCATGCCGGCTCCACCCATGTCTCTGCGCCCGCTGCGCGCCTTACTTCCTGCCCTGATGACCGCGGTCGTGCTCACCACGACGGTCGGCGCCGCGAGCGCCGCGACGCTGACCGTCCACGACGGCACCGGCGACGTGTGGCGCGACGACATGAGCCACACCGGCGCCGACACGGTCACCCCGGTGGGCACCCGGCCGAACGTCGACCTCACGCGGAGCGTGATCCGGCACACCGCCGACCGGGACGCAGCACCTCGCCCGGCCGAACGTCGACCAGGAGCTGGCCTGCAAGGGCATGACCCACCTGGTCGACTACGCCAACGACCAGGTCACCGTCTCCATCCCGCGGTCCTGCCTGAGCAACCCGCGCTGGGTCCAGGTCACCATCGGCGCGATGTCGGTCAAGCGCGACTTCAGCGCGTCGTTCCTCGACAACGGTCAGAACGCCTCCCACCGCGACCCGAGCGCCACCCCCGACTGGAGCGCCCGCATCAAGCGAGCCTGACCGCCCCGCACTGCTCACGAAGGAAGCTCATGAAGAGGTCCCTGATCCGAGCCGCCCTGACCGGAGCCGTCGTCGGGCTGTCCCTGCTGCCGTCGGCGGCCTTCGCGCAGCGGCTCACCGTGGCCGACCCGAAGGGTGACTCGCACGAGATCGTGCAGGACCCGGACACCGGCGCCTACAGCTACCCCACCGTCGGGTCGGCACCGAACTCCGACTTCGTCCGGGCCGTCTACCGCCACACCAGGAGCCGGATCATCAACCGTACGACGTTCATGAACCTGAGCCACAGCGGCCAGGGCGTCATCATCAACGCGGCGATCGGCACCAGCACGGGCCTGGTCCGGGACGCCTGGGTGCTCAAGGACCCCTCCAAGTCCGGCAACCGGGTCGCCTTCCACGAGCCCCACGGCACTCCGGTGCCGTGCTCCGGGATGAAGCGCGCGATCGACTGGGACGCCAACACGGTGATGGTCAGCGTGCCGCGCTCGTGCCTGGGCTCGCCGCGCTGGGTCACGGTGAGCGTCAGCGGCGGCAACTACGGCGACGGCACCCGTCGCAGCTACGTCGACGTGATCGGCACCTCGACCACGCACTACCACTGGTCCGCCCGCATCCGTCGGGGCTGATCGGGAGCCGGTGGTCCGAGCGTCTGCCCGGGCCACCGGCGCTCCCGCGTGACAGACTGCGCGCCATGGCGAAGTCGTTGCGTGACCTGTTGCGGGTCCCTGCCGGCCCGGTGCTGCTGCCGTCGTACGACCCCGGCGGGACGCCCGGGTTCGACGGCGGGAAGAGCGACGGGCAGGAGGCACTGCCCGCGATGGGCGAGGAGCTCGCCGACCTGCAGACCCGGCTGTTCGCGCACGGCTACACCGGCGGCGAGCAGCGCATCCTGCTGGTGCTTCAGGGCATGGACACCTCCGGCAAGGGCGGCGTGGTCAAGCACTGCGTCGGGCTGTTCGACCCCAACGGCGTGCGGATCGCCTCCTTCAAGAAGCCGACCGAGGAGGAGCTCGCCCACGACTTCCTGTGGCGGGTGGAGAAGGTCGTGCCCGAGGCCGGCCAGATCGGCATCTTCGACCGCTCCCACTACGAGGACGTGCTGATCGCCCGCGTCCACCAGCTGGCCGACGCCGACGAGATCGAGCGGCGGTACGGCGCCATCAACGACTTCGAGCACCGGCTCGCCGACAGCGGCACCCGGGTCGTGAAGTGCCTGCTCCACATCAGTGCCGAGGAGCAGAAGCAGCGCCTGCTCGCACGCCTCGACGACCCCGCCAAGCAGTGGAAGTACAAGCCGGGCGACGTCGACGAGCGGCTGCTGTGGACGGAGTACCAGCGTGCCGTCGAGGTCGCGCTCGAGCGCTGCAACACCGACGCCGCGCCCTGGTACGTGGTGCCGTCGGACCGGAAGTGGTACCGCAACTGGGCGGTCGGCCAGCTGCTGCTGGAGACGCTGCGCGAGATGGACCTGGGCTGGCCCGCGACCGACTACGACCGCGAGACCGAGAAGGGCAGGCTGGCCGCGCTGTGATGCCCACCGTCACCGCCACCCGCTACCTGACTCCGCTGCGCGAAGGCGGGTCGCTGCCCGGGATCGTCGAGGCCGACGACCTGGGCACCTACGTCTGCAAGTTCCGCGGCGCCGGCCAGGGCCCCAAGGTGCTGGTCGCGGAGACCCTCGTCGGGGAGCTGGCGCGCCGGCTCGGCATCCGCACGCCCGAGCTGGTCACCGTCGACCTGCGCGAGGAGATCGCGCGCTACGAGGCCGACGAGGAGGTGCAGGACCTGCTCACCGCCAGCCTGGGGCTCAACCTGGGCGTCGACTTCCTGCCCGGCTCGTTCGGGTACGACGCCCACTGCACGCCCGACCCGGTCGAGGCGGCGCGCGTGCTGTGGCTTGACTCCCTGTGCGCCAACGTCGACCGCAGCTGGCGCAACCCGAACCTGCTGGTCTGGCACGGCGACCTGTGGGCGATCGACCACGGCGCAAGCCTGTACTTCCACCACGGCTGGGCCGGCGGCGTCGGCTCGCCGCAGCGCTTCGCCGCCCAGCCGTACGACGCGTCCGACCACGTCCTGGGCGACTACCTCTCCGGCGTGCCGGCCGTCGACGTCGAGCTGGCGCCGCAGGTCACCCGCGAGCTGCTCACGGAGGTCGCCGCACTGGTGCCTGACGCGTGGCTGGAGCCGGTGCCGGGCGCGGAGACACCGCAGGCGCTGCGGGCGGCCTACGTCGAGTTCCTGCTGGCCCGCGTCGAGGGCGCCCGCTCGTGGCTGCCCAGCGAGGGCGTCGCATGAGGCAGGCGTTCCAGTACGTCGTGCTGCGCTGCGTGCCCCGCGTGGACCGCGAGGAGTTCGTCAACGTCGGCGTGGTGCTCTACTGCCAGCAGGCCGACTTCCTGCGGGCCGCCTGCCACGTCGACGACGCCCGGCTGCACGCCCTCGCCCCGGAGCTCGACGTGGCCGCCGTACGCTCCGCTCTGTCGTTCGTCGCCGCGGTCTGCGCGGGCGACGCGGACGCCGGGGCGGCCGGGCGGGCCCCGATGGGCACCCGGTTCGGGTTCGTGAAGGCCCCGCGCTCGACCGTGGTGCAGCCGGGGCCGGTGCACGGGGGCACGACCGCCGACCCTGCCGCCGAGCTCGAGCACCTGCTCGACTGGTTGGTCCGCTGAGCCGCTGGCGCTGCCAAACCCTTTCCCGGACGAATCGGGTGTAGTGGTCTTGACCGGGGGGCGTTGTTGGTCACAAGGCTCATAGGTCGGGCCGGAAGTGTCGACCTAGAGGCAACCGCCATTTCCCCCGCCGGAGAGGACCACTTGTGGCCCAGGACACCGTCATCCGCCCCGCGTTCGTGCTGCACGCCGAGCCCGTGCACGTACGGCGGGCACGGCAACCCCGGCTGCGCGGTCTGCTGCACGCCGGCGTGGTGCCGCTGACGTTCGTCGCCGGGCTGCTGCTGGTGCTGCTCGCCCCCGAGGGCCTGCCCCGGGTCGGTGCCGCGGTCTTCGTCTGCTCCGGACTGGCGCTGTTCACCGTCTCCGCGGCCCTGCACCGCGGCCACTGGTCACCGCGGACCGAGCTGATGCTGACCCGGGCCGACCACGCCGGGATCTTCCTGCTGATCGCCGGCACCTACACGCCGTTCGCCCTGCTGCTCCTCGACGGCACCGCCCGGGTGGCGCTGCTGCTGATCGCCTGGGGCGGCGCAGGTCTCGGCATCGCGTTCCGGATGCTGCGCCCGCACGCCCCGCGCTGGGTCTACACGCCGATCTACCTGGCCCTGGGCTGGGCGGCCATCGGCTTCGCCCCCGGCTTCGCGGCCCACACCGGCTGGCTGGTGCTCACCCTGCTCGGCGCCGGTGGCCTGTTCTACACGCTCGGCGCCGTGGTCTACGGCCTACGTCGCCCGAACCCGTTCCCGCGCTGGTTCGGCTTCCACGAGGTGTTCCACGCGTTCACCGTGGTCGCGTTCGCCGCGCACTTCGCCGGCGTCACCATCGCCTCCGGCGCCCTGCGCTGACCCCTGGCCGCGCCCGGACGTCGTACGGCGTCCGCGGACGTCCCACGACGTCGCAGGTCGTCGCAGGTCGTCGTACGTCCCACGGAAAACTGGAACTCCCCATGGGTCGCGACCCATGGGGAGTTCCGGATTACCAGGTGAACATGGTAATCGGGGGGCAGGTGAGGCTCACAGGTTGATCATGTGCCCCGCGATGCCCTCGACGGCCTCCTTGACGGCCTCGGAGAGAGTCGGGTGCGCGAACACGTTGCGCGCGACCTCGTCGGCGGTCAGGTCCCAGCGCTGGGCCAGGGTCAGGGCCGGGAGCAGCTCGGTCACGTCGGGGCCGATCAGGTGGGCGCCGAGGATCTCGTTGTACTTGGCGTCCGCGACGATCTTGACGAAGCCGACCGCGTCGCCGAGGCCCTGAGCCTTGCCGTTGGCGGAGAACGGGAACTTCGCGACCTTGACGTCGTAGCCCTTGTCCTTGGCCTGCTGCTCGCTGTAGCCGAAGCTCGCGATCTGCGGCTGGCAGTAGGTCGCGCGCGGGATGAAGTCGAACTCGATCTCCATCGTCTCGGCGCCGGCGATGGTCTCGGCCGCCACGACGCCCATCGCCTCGGCGGTGTGGGCGAGCATCAGCTTGCCGGTGCAGTCGCCGATCGCGTAGACGCCGTCGACGTTGGTGCGTCCGCGCTCGTCGACCGCGATCGCGCCGCGGTCGGTGAGCTTCACCCCGGCGTTGTCGAGGCCGAAGCCCTCCACGCGCGGGGCGAAGCCGATCGCCTGCAGCACCTTGTCGGTCTCGATGACCTGCTGGTCGCCGCCGTTGGCGGGGGAGACCGTCACCTTCACCTTGTCGCCGGAGTCGTCGATCGACTCGACCTTGGTGGAGAGCATGACGTTCACGCCCAGCTTCTTGTAGTGCTTGAGGAGCTCCTTGGAGACCTCGGCGTCCTCGGTCGGCACCATCCGGTCGAGGAACTCCACGATCGTCACGTCGACGCCGAAGTTCTTCATCACGTAGGCGAACTCGACACCGATGGCGCCGGAGCCGGCGATCACGATGGAGCCGGGCAGCTCGCTGGTGAGGATCTGCTCCTCGTAGGTCACCACGCGGTCCGAGAGCGAGGTGCCCGGGATCAGCCGGGTGGTCGCGCCGGTCGCGATGATCAGGTTGTCGAAGGAGAGCTGGCGGGTGGTCCCGTCCTTGCCCTTCACGTCGATCGACTTGTCACCGGTCAGCGTGCCCCAGCCGTCGACCTCGGTGATCTTGTTCTTCTTCATCAGGAAGTGGACGCCCTTGACGATGCCGTCCGAGACCGTGCGGCTGCGGGCGTGCGTCGGGCCGAAGTCCATCGACGCGTCGCCGGTGATGCCGAACTTGTCCTTCTCGTGGGTCAGGATGTGCGCGAGCTCCGCGTTGCGCAGCAGCGCCTTCGACGGGATGCAACCCACGTTGAGGCAGACACCGCCCCAGTACTTGTCCTCCACCACGGCAACCTTCTTGCCGAGCTGGCTGGCGCGGATGGCGGCGACGTAGCCACCAGGGCCCGCACCGAGGACGACGACGTCGAAGTGTTCGCTCATGCGTCAGAGACTATCGGGCGGCTCGTCGGCGGCTTCCCGGTGGTTGAGCCCGGTGGTTGAGGAGGATGTGCAGCGCGACCCCGGTGGTTGAGGAGGGCGCGCAGCGCCCGTCTCGAAACCACGGGTCGGGTACGGCGGTCCGCCCACGTCCCTGCCTGGGGTCGCCGACCCGGCGCTTGCATGCTCGCTCCGCTCGCACGCAACCGCCGGGTCGGCTCCGCGACCGTGTCAGGACGGGCAGGCGCCGTGGAGCTCGTCCCGGCGCTCGCTCCGCTCACACCGGGACGAGCTCCACGGCCCCTACCGCGTACCTGGCCAGGATCGTCCTCGCGACCTCGGGGTCGGCGCCCAGGGGAGCCGACACGGCCACGGCACCCGCCTCGACGGCGAGCTCGGCGGCCCGGTCGGGGAGGAAGCCGGGGGCCAGGAACAGCGAGCCCACCGCGACGTGGCGGCGACCCTCGTGGCGGAACTGGCGGACCGCCTCACCGGTGGCCGGGGGAGCGGCCGAGGCGAACGCGGCGACGGTCGGCAGCTTGTGCCGCGCGCCCCAGAGCCGGGCCAGCCGGGCCACGGCCTGGTTGGCGAGGTTGTCCGAGGAGCCGGCGGCGGCGAGCACCAGGGCGTCGAGCTCGCGGACGCGGGCGTCCTTGAGCGCCGTACGCAGGCGCCGGTCGAGCACCTCGAGGAAGACCGACTCCAGGCCGAGCACCCGGGTGGCGCGGATCTTCAGGCCCTCGTGGCGAGCGGTCGCCTCGGCGATCACCTCGGGCACGTCGACCTTCGCGTGGAACGCCTCGGTGAGCAGCAGCGGGACCACGACGATCTCGTCGTAGCCGTCCTTGACCAGACGGTTGACGACCGTCGCGAACGACGGCTTGGCGAGCTCGAGGAACGCGGGCTCGATGCGCAGGTCCGGGCGCATCGCGCGGACCTCGTCGACGAGGGCCGTGATCGTCTCGGCCGAGCGGGGGTCGCGGCTGCCGTGGGCGAGAGCCACCAGTGCAGGAGCGGTCATGACCGGTCTCCCTTCGTGTCAGGGCGAATCGGGGTGCTGCCGGCGACTCCGTTGTCGTCGTGGGGCGTCGGGTTGAGCGTGGTCGCAACCATCAGAAGTTGATCCCGCACTCGGTCTTGCTCGTGCCGGCCCAGCGGCCGGAACGCGGGTCCTCGCCGGGGGCGACGCGGCGGGTGCACGGCCAGCAGCCGATCGACGGGTAGCCGTCGTACTGCAGGGGGTTCACCAGCACGCCGTTCTCGGCGATGTAGCGGTCGACGTCGTCGTCGGTCCACCGAGCGAGCGGCGATACCTTGACCTTGCGCTTCTTGTCGTCCCAGCCGATCACCGGGGCGATCACGCGGTTGTGGGTCTCGGCGCGGCGCAGGCCGGTGGCCCAGGCGTCGTACCCGGCCAGGCCCTCCTCGAGCGGCTTGACCTTGCGCAGCGCGCAGCACAGGTCGGGGTCGCGGGCGAAGAGGTCCTTGCCGTAGGCCTCGTCCTGCTCGGCGACCGTCTGCTTCGGGGTGATGTTGATCAGGTTCACCGGCAACGTCGCCTCGACGGCGTCGCGGGTGCCGATCGTCTCCGCGAAGTGGTAGCCGGTGTCGAGGAACACCACGTCGATGCCGGGCGCCACCGTGGACGCGAGGTGGGAGAGTACGGCGTCCCCCATCGACGAGGTGATCGCGAACCGCTCGCCGAACGTGGCGACGGCCCACTCGATGATCACCTCCGCAGGGGCCAGCTCGAGCTCGGCGCCGGCGTGGTTCACCAGGGCCTTGAGCTCTGCGTCACTGCGCCCCTCGGTGACCGTGCCCTTGAAGGCACGGGCGGCGTTGGTGCTCGCGGTGGTCATCGCTTCACCTCCGGACGTGAGATCTGGCCGAGCATGGACAGGGCGAACGCCCGCAGGCAGGAGCGGCACTCCCACTGGCCGTGACCGGAGCCGCCGTCCCCGTCGGACGCAGCCTCGTGCGGCCACAGGTTCGTGTCACCGCAGTAGGGGCAGTGGAACGGGATGCCGCGCTCGCTCATCGGACCGCCTCCAGCTGCCGGTCGCGGCCCTCGCCGCGGAGCAGCTGCTCGTCGGCCCGGGCGACCCAGGCGGCGAAGGTCTCCTCGCCGTCACGGTCCTCGAGGAACGCGGTGACCACGTTGGTGACGTAGTCGTCGAGGCCGGCGCTGGTGACCTTGTGCGCGCGGAGCTTGCGCCCGAACGTCGGGTCCAGGCCGAGCCCGCCGCCGAGGTGCACCTGGAAGCCCTCGACCTGGTCGCCGTCGGCGTCCATGACGAGCTGGCCCTTGAGGCCGATGTCGGCGACCTGGGTGCGGGCGCAGGCGTTGGGGCAGCCGTTGACGTTCACCGTGATCGGGGTGTCCAGCTCCGGGAACCGCTGCTCGAGGGTGTCGATCAGGGCCGCGGCGCGGTCCTTGGTGTCGACGATCGCGAGCTTGCAGAACTCGATGCCGGTGCAGGCCATCGTGGAGCGGCGCCAGTTGGAGGGCCGGGCCTGCAGCCCCGCCTCGTCGGCGGCAGCCACGAAGCCCTCGACGCGGTCGGCGTCCAGGCCCGTCACGACGATCTTCTGGTAGGCCGTGAGGCGTGCCCCGGAGGCGCCGTACTCCTCGATCAGGTCGCCGAGGCGGGTCAGCAGCGTCCCGGAGACCCGTCCGACGGTCGGGGCGAGCCCGACGTAGAAGCGTCCGTCCTTCTGGGCGTGCACGCCGATGTGGTCGCTCTGCCGCTCCGGTGCTGCGGGGGAGGGGCAGTCGACGAGCTCGCGCTCGAGGTACTCGGTCTCCAGGACCTCGCGGAACTTGGCCAGGCCCCAGTCGGCGACCAGGAACTTCAGCCTCGCCCGGCTGCGCAGCCGGCGGTAGCCGTAGTCGCGGAAGATCGACGCCACGGCCTCCCACGCGTCCGGGACCTCGTCGAGCGGGATCCACACACCGAGCTTCTGGGCGAGCATCGGGTTCGTCGACAGGCCGCCGCCGACCCACAGGTCGAAGCCGGGGCCGTGCTCGGGGTGCACGGTGCCGACGAACGCGACGTCGTTGGTCTCGGGGCAGACGTCGTGGCTGGGGTGGCCGGTGAGCGCGGTCTTGAACTTGCGGGGCAGGTTCGAGAACGCGGGGTCGCCGATGTAGCGGCGCTTGATCTCCTCGAGCGCCGAGGTGCCGTCGATGATCTCGTCGGCGGCCACGCCGGCGACCGGGGAGCCCAGGAACGGCCGCGGCGAGTCGCCGCACGCCTCGGTGGTGTCCAGGCCGGCCGCCTCGAGGATCTCCCAGACCGCGGGCACGTCCTCGATCCGGATCCAGTGGTACTGGATGTTCTCCCGGTCGGTGACGTCCGCGGTGTCGCGGGCGTAGCGGGTGCCGACCGTGCCGAGCGCCCGGACCGCGTCGGCGGAGAGCAGGGCACCGTCGGTGCGGACCCGCATCATGAAGAACTCGTCGTCGAGCTCCTCCTCCTCGAGCATCGCGGTCTTGCCGCCGTCGAGGCCGGGGGCGCGCTGGGTGTAGAGGCCCATCCACCGGAACCGGCCGCGCAGGTCGGCCGGGTCGATGGAGGCGAAGCCGCGCTTGGAGTAGATGGTGAGGATCCGGGCCCGCACGTTGAGCGGGTTGTCGTCCTTCTTCGTCTGCTCGTTCTTGTTCAGCGGCTCGTTGTAACCGAGTGCCCACTGTCCCTCGCCACGCTTGGGGCGGGCACGGCCGCTACGGCCGACGGCACCGGTGCTGGCGGGGGCGGGAGTCTGGCTGCTGGAGGTCAACGGAATCGTTCCTCGGGGACGAGAGACGCACAATCGCGAGGGACCAACCGACACCGTTGTCAGTGAGTACGTCGACACGTTTGCGCGCCCGGCTTTGCGGGGAGCTGGGCGTCAGGCCGACATACAGATCATGCTGCGGGTGCGACCGAAGTCCACGTGGCGCCGGGCCACGAGGAAGGTCGTCAGTGCAGCGATCATGGAAGAAGTCTCACGGGTCGGACGTCCTTCCCACAAACCCACATCTCGTGTTGTGAGACGCGAGTCCATTATTTGGTACGGCGACCCTGGTCGGGACCCCCGCGGAGGCGTCTTACTAGGGTGGGTTCCATCCAGCACCGCCATGCATCGCCCCGCCATCGACCGGAGGTTCCAGGCGTGAACGACGTGTCCCAGCAGGTCAGCACCGCGTACAACGCCGCTCTGGAGGTGATCGCGTCGGTCGAGCCCCGTGTGGCGGAGGCCACACGCGCCGAGCTCGCCGACCAACGGTCCTCCCTGAAGCTGATCGCCAGCGAGAACTACGCCTCGCCGGCCGTGCTGCTCACCATGGGCACCTGGTTCTCCGACAAGTACGCCGAGGGCACGATCGGGCACCGCTTCTACGCCGGCTGCCAGAACGTCGACACCGTCGAGGCGCTCGCCGCGGAGCACGCGCGGGAGCTCTTCGGGGCGCCGTACGCCTATGCGCAGCCGCACTCGGGCATCGACGCCAACCTGGTCGCGTTCTGGTCGATCCTGGCCCACCGCGTCGAGACGCCCGCGCTGGAGAAGCTCGGCGCCAAGAACGTCAACGAGCTCACCGAGGCCGACTGGGAGTCGCTGCGCCACGAGTTCGGCAACCAGCGGCTGCTGGGCATGTCGCTCGACGCCGGCGGCCACCTCACCCACGGCTTCCGCCCCAACATCAGCGGCAAGATGTTCCACCAGCAGCAGTACGGCACCGACCCGGAGACCGGCCTGCTCGACTACGACGCCGTGCGCGCCAAGGCGAGGGAGTTCAAGCCGCTGGTGCTGGTCGCCGGCTACTCCGCCTACCCGCGCCGGGTGGACTTCGCCAAGATGCGCGAGATCGCCGACGAGGTCGGGGCGACCCTGATGGTCGACATGGCACACTTCGCGGGCCTGGTGGCCGGCAAGGTCTTCACCGGCGACGAGAACCCGGTGCCGTTCGCGCACATCACCACCACGACCACTCACAAGTCCCTGCGCGGCCCGCGCGGCGGCCTGGTCCTGGCCCAGGAGGAGTACGCCCCCTCGGTCGACCGCGGCTGCCCGATGGTCCTCGGCGGCCCGCTCTCGCACGTGATGGCCGCCAAGGCCGTCGCCCTCGCCGAGGCCCGCCAGCCCTCGTTCGCCGGCTACGCCCAGGACATCGCCGACAACGCCAAGTCCCTCGCCGACGGCTTCCTGTCCCGCGGTGCCAGCCTGGTCACCGGCGGCACCGACAACCACCTGGTCCTGCTCGACGTCTCGACGTTCGGCCTCACCGGCCGCCAGGCCGAGGCCGCCCTGCTCGACGCCGGCGTCGTCACCAACCGCAACTCGATCCCGGCCGACCCCAACGGCGCCTGGTACACCTCCGGCATCCGCTTCGGCACCCCGGCGCTGACCACCCGCGGCTTCGGCCACGACGAGTTCGACCGGGTCGCCGACCTCGTCGTCGACGTGCTCCGCAACACCTCACCTGGTACGACGAAGGCCGGCGCCCCCTCCAAGGCGTCCTACACCCTCGCCGACGGCGTCGCCGACCGCACCCGCGCCGCCAGCGCCGAGATGCTCGACAAGCACCCGCTCTACCCCGGCCTCGAGCTCACCTGACCCGTCCGGCAGACAGGCAGAAGTCGCCTTCATCGGCGCGCTCCGCTGTGGCGCAGAGCCGGCACACGGACTTCTGCCTGTCTGGCGAGCAGGGCCGTCGTCATGGCAAGCGTCGACCTCACGTGGTCCGGGTCGAGCATCACGTCCTCCCACGAGTAGCGCAGCACCGTCCAGCCGCGTGCGACCAGGTTGGTGTAGCGGCGGGCGTCCTCGCGCAGCGCGCCACGACTTCCGTGCCAGCTGAAGGAGTCGGCTTCGACCACGAGCCGCAGGCGTGGGTCAACGAGGTCCGGCTGAACCCAGAAGCCCGGTGCGCTCACCGGGAGCTGTGGCACGAGCGCAAGCCCCTGCACCTCGAGGCTCAGCGCCCGCAGCACCGACTCGAACGGGTTGGCAGCGCGACCGCTGGCGGCAGCAGCCACGCGTCGTGCCTGGCCGGATCCCGCGCCACGGAGGCCCGCAGCGAGGGCGCTCAACCCGGCGGGCTGGATGCTGCCGCGACGGAGTGCGCTGTCCGCGACGGCGAGTGCCTCGTCGAAGGGCAGACCGCGCAGGCAGTCCTCGAGCGTTTGACGCCTGGTCGTCACGCCGTCGTGGATACGGTCCGGCCCCAGGTCGGCGAAGTGCGGCGTGATGACGCTCCGGTCGCCTGGTCGTAGGTGTCGCTTGCGCGGCACCGTCACATCGGGATGGACCGGGACGGTCTTCACGGCCCACCCGTGGTGGAGGGCGGCACTGCGGAACGAGACCACCCCCGAGACCGAGACCGCCGCCCGAGGCGCGTCGGCGAGGCCGACTAGTCCGTAGCGACCTCGGCCGAGCCGGAGCGCGCTGCCGTCTGCGAGAGCTCGTCGCAACGTGCCCCGCGACACCAGTTCCAGCACCTGAGCGCGCGTCGCCACGCCGCCGAGTCGAGTGAGCGCGTCCGGGAACTGCATGCCGGTCAGCGTGCCGGGGCCCGACGTCCTTCGCATCTCGTCGTCCACAGGTGCCCGTCCAACAGGCAGAACCCGATGCCGCCGCCGTGACGACGCGCGGCTGTGCCTGGGCGCATGAGTTCTGCCTGTTTGGCGGTCAGGCGGTGGCGGGGGTGGTGCGTTCCACGATCGTCTTGAGGTCGAGGCCGGCGGGGAGGGTGCCGAAGGTGCCGCCGTACTCGCCGCCGAAGCGTGAGGCGCAGAACGCGTCGGCGACCTCGGCGGGGGAGTGGCGGACCAGCAGGGAGCCCTGGAGGCAGGCGGCCATCTGGCCGGCGAGGCGGCGGGCGCCGACCTCGAGGGCCGAGGTGTCCGCCAGCTGCACGAGTACGGCGTCCACGGCCCGGTCGAGGCGGGCGTCGCCACCACGGGCTGCGCCGACCTCGGTCGCCCAGGCCTCGAAGACCTCGGGCTCGCGGGACAGGGCGCGGAGCACGTCGAGGGCGTTGACGTTGCCCGAGCCCTCCCAGATGGAGTTGAGCGGGGACTCGCGGAAGATCAGCGGCATCGTCGACTCCTCGACGTAGCCGTTGCCACCCAGGCACTCCAGGGCCTCGGCGACCATCGCGGGGGTGCGCTTGCAGACCCAGAACTTGGCCAGCGGCAGGGCGATCCGGCGCAGTGCGGCCTCGTGCGGGTCGTGCAGGTTGTCGACGGCGGAGGCCAGCCGGATCGCGAGCGCGGTGGCCGCCTCGGACTCGACGGCGAGGTCGGCGACCACGTTCTGCATCAAGGGCTTGTCGGCCAGGACACCGCCGAACGCCGAGCGGTGCGCGACGTGCCAGGACGCTTCGGCGAGCGCCCGGCGCATCAGGGACGCCGAGCCGAGGACGCAGTCGAGGCGGGTCGCGGCGACCATCTCGATGATGGTGCGCACGCCGCGACCCTCGTCGCCGAGCCGCTGCGCCCAGGTGCCGCGGAACTCCAGCTCCGACGAGGCGTTGGAGCGGTTCCCGAGCTTGTCCTTCAGGCGCACCACGTCGAGGCGGTTGCGGGTCCCGTCGGCCAGCACCCGCGGCACCAGGAAGCAGCTGAGCCCGCCGGGCGCCTGGGCCAGCACCAGGAACACGTCGTTCATCGGCGCCGAGGTGAACCACTTGTGGCCGTGCAGCTCGTAGGTCCCGTCCGGGCGCGGGGTGGCGGTCGTGACGTTGGTGCGCACGTCCGAGCCGCCCTGCTTCTCGGTCATGCCCATCCCTGCGAGCGCGCCGCGCTTGGAGGCCGGCGCGCGGAGCCCGAAGTCGTAGGTCGTCGACGCCAGCCGCGGCGTCCACTCCTTGGCGATCGCGTCGTCGACGCGCAGCGCCGGCACGGAGGCGTAGGTCATCGAGATCGGGCAGCCGTGGCCGGGCTCGGTCTGCGACCACGCGAAGAAGCCGGCGGCGCGGCGGACGTGGGCGTGCGGGTCCCCCGACGTCCAGGGGGTGGCGGCCAGCCCGTGGCCGACGCCGCGCTCCATCAGCCAGTGCCAGGACGGGTGGAACTTCACCTCGTCGACGCGGTTCCCGTAGCGGTCGTACGGCGTCAGCGTCGGGTGGAACTCGTTGGCGAGCATGCCGTGCTCGCGGGCCTCGGCGCTGCTCGCGACCGCCCCCAGGTCGCGCAGGTCCTCGACGACGGCGGACGAGGCGTGCCGGGTGACGGCGTCGACGAGCGCGAGGTCGGAGGTGACGGTGTTGTGGTCCACCAGCAGCGGCGCCTGGTTGGTGGCTTCCCGGATATCAGCGGCCATGTCGTTACCGTAGAGCCATGGCCGAATCGAGGGAGCGCGGCCCAGGAGTCGGACTCCCCGCGGTCCCGCACCCCCGCTGGGAGGCCGCGCGCGACGCGACGTGGCGGCTGGTGGTGTCGACCGTCGGCACCTGCTTCCGCAACCGGGTCACCGGCCTGGCCGCCGAGGCGGCGTTCTTCGCGCTGCTGTCGCTGCCACCGCTGCTGTTCGGGCTCGCGGGCTCGATCGGCTACGTCTTCGCGTCGTTCAGCGTCCGCCAGGTCGACCACGTCCGCGACTCGATCCTGGCGCTGGCCTCGCGCGCGCTGACCCCGCAGACCGTCGACGTGGTGGTCCGGCCGACCCTCGACGACGTCTTCGACGGCGGTCGCTTCGACGTCATCTCGATCGGCTTCATCCTCGCGCTGTGGTCGGGCTCGCGCGCGCTCAACGTCTTCGTGGACACCATCACGATCATGTACGGCCTCGGCGGGCACCGCGGTGTGGTCCGCACCCGGGTGCTGTCGTTCGTGCTCTACGTGATGGGCCTTGTGACGGGCGTGGTCACGATCCCGCTGGTCGTGGCCGGCCCGTCGCTGGTGGACCGGCTGACCCCCGACCGGCTCGCGTTCCTGACCGGGCTCTACTGGCCGGTCGTGGTGGTGCTGTGCATCTGCTTCCTGGCCACGCTCTACCACGTATCGGTGCCGGTGCGGACGTCGTGGCGCTACAACCTGCCGGGCGCCGCACTGACGATGGCGTTCTGGGTGGTCGGCTCCTACCTGCTGCGGCTCGTGCTCACCACCACGGCGCGCGGCTCGACGTCGATCTACGGCCCGCTCGCCGCGCCGATCGTGGTGATGCTCTGGCTCTACCTCCTCTCGATCGCGGTGCTGATCGGCGCCGCCCTCAACGCCGCCTTCGACCGCGTGTGGCCGGAGTCGGAGACCGCGCGCGCCCGCGCCGACGTCGTACGGCGGCTGCGACTGCGCGCGATCGTGCCCCGGCTGCGCCGCGAGCTCGAGGAGCGGCAGGCGCTCGCCGACCCCGGTCCCACCGAGGACGACGAGACGGTGGTGCTGGAGCGGACTAGGGAGCAGGGGTGATGTTCTGGTTGTGCCGGAACACGTTCTCCGGGTCCCAGACCCGCTTGATCTGCTGCAGGCGGGCGTACTTCTCCGGGCCGTAGGCCGCCTCCACCCGCCCCGGCGCCACGTCGGCGATGAAGTTCAGGTAGGCCCGTCCGGTGGTCCACCGGCCCAGCGCGTGCGCCAGCGCCCGGGTGTAGGCGATGTTGTCGTCGTCGTCGGCCGGGTCGCTCCACATGGACAGGTAGTGCATGTTCCACGGCGCGGTCCGCTGCCCGAACGCCGTGGCGTCCTCGGGCACCCGGGCGATGGCGCCGCCGCCGGCCATCAGGATCATCTGGGAGAACGGCGAGACCGGCTGGGTGGCGTGCGCGACGAGGACGTCGACGGCGTCGTCGGGGAGCTCGGCCAGGAAGTCGCCGGACCAGTAGTTGCGCATGCCTTCGTGGTTGGCCTCGTCGAGGAGCTGCTGCAGGGCCACGTAGGGCATCGGCTGCACCAGCGAGACCGCAGGTGGGCCCCACTCCAGCAGCGGACGCAGCGCCTCCTGACCCGCCGCCGGGTCGCCGGTCCAGCAGACCACGACCCCGACGACGGGCTGGCCGCGGACCGGCTCGGGCACGAAGTCGAGCGGGGGCGCCGTGATGAACGCGACGCCGCTGCCGACCTCGTCCGGTGCGGCCAGCATGAAGTCCCGCCAGAACCGGACCAGGTCGCCGGCCACGTGCGCGGGGTGCAGCAGCATGCCGCCCAGGATCAGGGGCCCCACCGGGTGCAGCCGGAACGTGAACTCGGTGACCACCCCGAAGTTGCCGCCGCCGCCGCGCAGCGCCCAGAACAGGTCCGGGTTCTCGCGGGCCGACGCGGTGACCGTGCGGCCGTCCGCGGTGACCACCTCGGCGGAGTCCAGGTTGTCGCAGGCGAAGCCGAAGGACCGCTCGATCCAGCCGCTGCCGGAGCCGAGCGTCAGCCCGCCGACGCCGGTCGAGGAGACCCGGCCGCCCGTGACGGCCAGCCCGTGCTCCTGGGTGGCCGCGTCAACTGCGCCCCAGGTGGCGCCGCCGCCGACCCGCGCGGTGCGCTCGACGGGGTCCACCACGACGTGGTCGATGGGGCGCAGGTCGACGACCACGCCGCCGTCGGCGACCGCGGACCCGGTCACGCCGTGCCCGCCGCCGTACACCGAGACCGGCAGGGCGAGGTCGCGCGCCACCTCGAGGGCAGCCGCCACGTCGCCCGGGTTCATGCACCGCATGATCCGGTCGGGCCGGCGGTCGACGATGCCGTTGAACACCTTGCGGGCGTCGTCGTAGCCGGGGTCGCTGGGCGTCAGGGTCTGTCCGTGGAAGCCAGCGGCGGTGGGTCGGTCGGTCACGTGGGTCATGGGGACACCTCCAGGCTCGACCGTGCTCGCCCAGCCCCCGGTGGGTCCATAGCGCGGGCTGACTAGCCCTGGGAGGTCTGTCCTGGTCCGCCCCGGTATGCGCGCGCCCGTTCCGCGATATTTCAGTTTCCGTGGCGACCGGCGGGGTCTAGGTTCCGGGTGTGCTCGAGAGGATCGGCTGGGACGACGAGGTCGCCGCGGCGTACGCGCGCTGGGAGGCGCCGGACGCCGTGGCGGGCCGTGTCGTGCGCGTGGACCGGGGAGTGGTGCAGGTCCTCACCGAGGCGGGTCCGGTCCGGTCGAGCCTCGGCGGGACGGTGCTCGCCGACCTGGCGACCGAGCCGACCAGCGGACCGACGACCGGCGACTGGGTGGTGCTCCGGTCCTGGCCGGACCACCGCTCCACCGTCGAGCACGTGCTGCCCCGCCGTACGGCGCTGACGCGCGCCGGAGCCGGGAAGTCGTCGCACGGTCAGGCGCTCGTCGCCAACGCTGACGTGGTCGCGGTCGTCGTCGCGCTGCACCCGGAGCCGGTGGTGGCGAAGGTCGAGCGGCTGCTGGCGCTGGCCTGGGAGAGCGGCGCCGAGGTGGTACTGGTGCTCACCAAGGCCGACCTGGTCGGCGACGCGGACCTGGTCGCCGAGGACCTGGGGGCGGTCGCGCCCGGCGCACGGGTGCTGGTCACCAGCACCGTGACGGGTGAGGGGGTGGAGGCGCTCCGGGCACTGGCCGCGACCGGGACGCTCGCGCTGGTCGGCGCCTCGGGGCACGGCAAGTCCAGCCTGACCAACGCCTTGGTCGGCGCCGAGGTCCTGGCCACCCGGGCGATCCGCGAGGACGGCCGCGGTCGGCACACCTCGGTCCGGCGCGAGCTGGTGCCGCTACCGGGCGGCGGCGCTGTCGTGGACACGCCCGGGCTGCGCGGGGTGGGCCTGCTCGACGCCGCGGACGGGCTGGCCCGGGTGTTCGCCGACATCGACTCGCTGGCCGAGCACTGCCGTTTCGAGGACTGCGCGCACGGGCAGGAGCCCGGGTGCGCGGTCACGGCCGCGGTTGCCGGGGGCAGCCTGCCGGTGCGTCGCTACGAGAGCTGGCAGCGGCTGCAGCGCGAGCTGGACCGCGAGACCAGGAGGGCCGAGTCGCGGCTGCGCACGGAGCGACGCCGGGCCCGGACCGACCGGACCCGCCGACGGACGGAGGACGGATGAGCCAGCAGCCGGTGGGGGAGCGGGTCCGGGTGCGCGCCGAGGAGCCGGAGGACCGGGACGCCCTGCGCACCGTGGTGGGCAAGGCGTTCGGAGGCGAGCGGGTGCCCGACCTCGTGGACGACCTCCGGACGGGCCCCGCGTGGCTGGGCCTGTCGTTCGTGGCCGACCTGGACGGCGAGGTCGTCGGCCACGTCGCCTTCACCCGCGCCTGGGTCGACACCCCCGACGGGGCGGTCGTCGAGGTGCTGGTGCTGAGCCCGCTCTCGGTGCTCCCCGAGCGGCAGCGCGCGGGGGTCGGGCAGGCGCTGGTCGAGGGCGCGTTCGCCCTGCTCGCGGACCGGCCCGAGCCGCTGGTGTTCCTGGAGGGCTCGCCCGACTACTACGGCCGCCTCGACTTCGTCGCCGCCGGCACCCTCGGCTTCACCCGCCCGTCAGTGCACATCCCCGAGGCGGCCTTCCAGGCACGTCCGCTGCCGTCGTACGACGACCGGCTGGCCGGCGCGCTGGTCTATCCCGACGCGTTCTGGCGCCACGACGCTGTGGGCCTGCGACACCGACCCTGAACGTCCCGGGACGGCCCGGGCCGCGTAGTTTGTCCTGCATGGGAAACGTCAACCTGCCGACGCCCGTGGCGCTCGCAGGCGGAGCGATCTGCGTGCTCGGGGGCTACCTGCTCGGGATGGTGGCCGGGCCCGACCAGTCGGCACAGAGCACCGCGACGGTGGCCAGCTACGACGACGCCGCGCACCGGCTGTGCCTGACCGGCAAGGGTGTCGACGGCACGCTCTGCGGCACGTGGCGTCGCAACCCCGGAGCGGCGGCGCCCGCCCCCGGCGACACGTTCCGGTTCGTCACGATGAGCCCCGGCAGCGGCGGCGCCGGCGACGGACACGCGGCGGTCACGCTGATCTACGGCGACGTCGTCGCGACGGCCCGGTAGGTTTCCCCCGTGCCTGTGGACCCCGTCGGCGATCCCGACTCCCGCGGCGAGCTCCGGCTGCCCGCCATCGTCCGTTCCCCGTTCTGGTCGCTGACCCGCCGGATCCTGATCGCGCTGGGCATCCTCGTGGTCACCGTCGCCCTGGTGTACCTCAACCGTGCCGGCTACCGCGACAACGCCGAGCCGACGACCTACGACGTGGACCTGGTCGACTCGGTCTACTACGCGACGGTCACGCTGAGCACCACCGGCTACGGCGACATCGCGCCGTTCTCGCCGACCGCGCGGCTGGTCAACGCGTTCGTGATCACGCCGCTGCGGATCACCTTCCTGGTGCTGCTGATCGGCACCACGCTCGAGATCGTCGCCGCCCAGGCCCGCGGGAGTTTCCGGATCAACCGGTGGAGGAAGAACATGGACGAGCACGTCGTCGTCGTCGGCTACGGCACCAAGGGCCGCAGCGCCGTCGAGACGCTGGTCAACAACGGCGTCTCCAAGGACCAGATCGTGGTCGTCGACCCCAGCCAGGGTGCGCTCGGCGAGGCGCACGCGGACGGGCTCGCCGTGGTGACCGGTGACGCGACGCGCCGCGAGGTGCTGCGCCGCGCCGGTGTCGGGGAGGCCAAGCAGGTCATCATCACCACCGACCGTGACGACTCCACCGTGCTGGCGACCCTCAACGCCCGCCAGCTCAACCCGGGGGCCTACATCGTCGCCGCGGTCCGCGAGTCCGACAACGTGCCGCTGGTGCGGCAGAGCGGCGCCGACTCGGTGGTGACCTCCTCCGACGCGGTCGGCCGGCTGCTGGGGCTCTCCTCGATGAGCCCGACGCTGGGCAGCGTGATGGAGGACCTGCTCACCTACGGCGAGGGGCTCGAGGTCGCCGAGCGCGAGCTGCTGGTCCGCGAGGTCGGTCGGCAGCCGCAGAGCCTGCCCGACCAGGTCATCGCGGTCGTCCGCGACGGCACCGTGCACCGTTACTTCGACCCGGCGGTCACCCAGCTCGTGCGGGGCGACCGGCTGATCGTCGTACGCCCGGCCGAGGAGCTGCCCTGGGCACCCCGACCCGGCACCCACGGCGAGGACTCCACGACCGAGGACGACTAGGGCATGTCTGACAAATGCTTCGCCCAGGCGATCACCGCGTTGAGAACCACTGCTGCCCGGAAGGTCACGGCCAGCTTGTCGTAGCGGGTGGCGAGAGCGCGCCACTGCTTGATGTGGCAGAAG